>NPIE01003328.1_pt1 | contig 88003 bp, 97 predicted proteins | sample 8637661 | NCBI WGS metagenome assembly NPIE01 (sample SAMN07420842, study PRJNA396082) | bioreactor metagenome | isolation source: sample BA12 brine-fed electro-methanogenic bioreactor BA | place: Japan: Kochi | collected 2016-12-09
AAGTTGACAGCATTGCTTAAAAAGAGAAGGGGGGAATTAGCTCCGTTTTTCAAGTCCCTCTCTTTTTAAGACCTGCCCATCCGGCTGGCGGGGAGGGATTCTCTCGAAGGGATGCCTTCGGCAAGGGTGAGTTCGTGTTCATAAAATGTAAGAACTCGAGTTGTGCAACATACTCTTTAAGCAACGGGCTAAAAAAATGACACCCTATAATCGGCTTTAGCCGCATTTTAATTAACAGAATTTGTTAAGTTGAAAGCATTGCTTAAAAAGAGAAGGGGGAGAGGGTAGTGAGTTGATTTGTTTTTTTCAAAAAAATCACATTTATATTAAAATCGCACAAGCAATTTTTATTATAAATAATTATTTAGGATATATATTTGATAATTGATAAAGGGGATTATCATACTTACTTTGTTATTAAACCGGAGACAATGAAATGATCGTTTATTTTGACGGAGTTTGTTTTCTATGTAATTCCCTGATCAATTTTCTACTTAAAATTGATAAAGATAATAAACTCAAATTCTCTCCGTTACAATCTCATTTTGCAGAAAGAGAATTAAAAAATTCTAAGATAAATCTTAAAGAAATCGATTCAATTATTCTGCAAGTCGGCTCCATGTTTTTCATTAAATCTGATGCTGTTATTAAAATTATAAAAGAACTTAGATGGTATTGGCGTTTTTTTCTTGTAATTAAAATAGTACCGAAAAGTATTAGAGATAAACTTTATGATTTTGTTGCAAGTAATCGTTTTAAATGGTTTGGGAAAAAAGATTCGTGCATGGTACCAACTGCGAATGTGAAAGAAAGATTTATCTTGAATTGACAAGATGTTCGCAACTTCTTTTGTGCTTAGACTGAAGATAAATAATTAAGACATCGCATATGTTTTATTAGCCGGATTAATTCACATTAACATAAAGAGTAAGAAATTATATTGTTATTGATGACAAATAGAAATAAGTTGCTAAAAAGTATTCTATTATAATCTGGTATGTTCTGATTTTAATGTAATAGGGTTAATGTCGGAAATAAATGTCTGCTGTTTTTACGACTTACTTATTTTTTTAATAGAGTTTCAAAATGTCTAGGTCAAAATTCTTTCCACCTTCAAAACAAACTGAGTCTTTAGTTGTAACTTATCTCTCAATTAAGACCACTGAGAAAAGTTATAACGTTGAAGATAAATACATCCCCGACGGTTATACCGCTATAGTAATACATTTCACCGACAGCAAGAGGTACATCAAAAGTGAAACCGAGAAGTACGAATTACCGGATCGATTTTTTACAATACCATTCAAAAAAAATTTGGTTTTTGAAGCTTCATCTGATCTTGAAACAATAATCATTATTTGTAAAACACCGGCTTTTTCTAAAATATTCAAACTTAGGATGGATGAACTTCCTAACCGTCTTTTTTATCAATTCAATTGGGTAATTGACGATGAATTTTATTGTAGGTTGAAAAAAGAAACAAATTTATCAAATAGAATTAAGGTGCTGGAAAAATTTCTGATAGAAAATTATTTGGCCAATGGGTACATCGAAGATGAGATTGACCAAGTATATGATAAAATTATTAACGGAAATACCAATCAAAAAATTCATGAATTATTGTCACGTATCAAGATGAATCAGCGATCATTTAGAAGGCAATTTCTTCATCGTGTTGGTTTGAGTGCTAAGGAATTATTATGTCTTGTAAGAGTAAATCACGTATGGGATTTATATAGACAAGATCCCTCAATAAATTTTAATGATCTGGTTTATGAATGCAGCTATTTCGATCAATCACATTTCATACATGATTTCAAAAAAATAATAGGCGAAACTCCTAAAGAATTCTTCGGCAGAAATCTTAAACAAGTAGAAACTTTTTCGGGCAAAAAATTTGTTCGTTCAAAAAAGATTTAACTTATTTCACCAACTCCAATTTTTCGTGATCAGTACTTTCTATTATCTTATCCATTTCAGCAAACACATCACCCTTGCCCCCGTTAATCTGGATTAAAAAACGGTCGGCAACCGAGTAAGTATAAATACATTCATGTATACCAAAATCATTCTCTATTTTTTCCTTCCAACCATCATATTTCTTATTTATTATAAAAGGTGACTGAGATTCGGTACTTACCTCAAGCATCGAATTCAGATATTCATTCGCACCTTTGCAATCGACTATGGTAAAACTAATTGTTTGACCCAAATCTGAATAGTCTTCACCCTCATCCCCTGAACCTTGATTTTGATACAAGACTGTTACTGTAGGCAGACATTCTTCACAAGGTTCGTCAATTAGAATTTCACTTTTTTGAAATGAGCCGACTGTTTCTACTATTGGTAAATACTTAACAAGGTAATTATAATCTTGTTGAGCCTTCAGAGGAAATAGTAGCACGAAACATGTTTGAATTAATAAAAAGAATTTGAATGGCAATTTCGTCTCCATTAACTAATTCACATTTCAAAATTATTTTTTCGGTTAGTAATTCTATTGTAAAAATTGGACAAGGATTTTTAATAATAGACTCCAATTCATTAAAGTTGACCATTTTTTACAATCACATTAAGACTCCGATGTCTAATTTACAGCACTCATTAAAACGAAAGGTGGAATTATGTTTAAAAAAATTATTTTAGTTTTTATTGTATCATTATTGGGATGTCCAACAAATGGTCAATTTCTTCAGAAACTAAAAGAAAAAGTTAAAGAAAAGACAGAAGAGCGCATTGATCAAAAAGTTGATGAGGGGATTGATAAAGGGCTGGATTCAATTGAGGAAGCCGGCCAAGAAGAGGGCGAAATCGAAGAGGAAGGAGTTACGGAAACAACTTCCTCTTCTGATATTGCAACGCAGCAAGAATTACAATCTTATTCTAAATTCGATTTTGTTCCCGGAGAAGAGGTTATTTTCTTTGATGACTTTAGTGATGTTCCTATCGGAGACTTTCCTCTTAAATGGAATACAACTGCATCGGGTGAAGTAGTTACTCTTAATAATTACCCCGGAAAGTGGCTAAAATTTATAGAAGATTATTCTTACTATTCTCCTGAGATGAATGTTGTATTTCCCGAAAATTTTACAATTGAGTTTGATGCTGTCTATCCAGGTGATGTTGAGTGGGAGATCAATTTAGCCAAGAGTAATTCAGATTACATTAATGATGAATATTATCCTGGTGATGAAGGGATAAATATTTACTTCGTTACCGATGAAATTTATGTTCGTTATTACAATAATCTCGAAGATGGTGAATTGAGAGACGTTGGTAAAAGTGTTACAACTTACTACGAGGGTAATCAAAAAATTCGTTTTTCAATTTGGGGTCAAGGTCAGCGTCTTCGCGTTTACCAAAATGAAAAGAAAGTTGTAGACATTCCGAGAGCCATCCCTAAAAACCTAAAAATCAATCAGTTACGTTTTGGATGCTTGACCAATTTATTTATCGCAAACTTCCGCTTTGCGGTTGGTGCACCCGATACGAGAAGCAGATTACTCACCGAAGGGAAACTTATCACACGAGGAATAACATTCGATTCCGGTTCCGATGTAATTAAACCTGAATCTTATGGAGTAATTAAGGAGATAGCAGATGTTCTCAAAGAGAATAGTTCTCTTCGTATAAAAATTATTGGGCATACAGATAGCGACGGCGCCGATGATATGAATTTAACTTTATCTAAAAAAAGATCTGCAGCTGTTAAAAATACACTTGAAAAACAATTTGGAATTGATGCCTCACGAATGGAAACTGACGGGAAGGGTGAGAGTGAACCTGTTTCTCCGAATAATACCTCAGAGGGCAAAGCTAATAATCGTCGTGTAGAATTTATTAAACTATAATTAATAGAGAGGATGAAATGAAATTTATTAAAATCATGTTATCGGTTTTCTTTTTGATAATACTTTTCGGTTGCGGAGATCAAGGCAAAGATGATGCACAATCTATTGCAGATGAAAATTTGAAAGAAACAACCGGCATGAGTTCAGATGAAATCCAAAAAGAAGCCGAAAAAATCACCGTTGCAAAAAAGTATCCAATTAAATCCGGAATTATAACATTCAAAAGAACCGGCGTATTAGGTGAGCAAAAAGTCATTGTTTATTTTGATGATTATGGCACAAAAGAAAGAACCGAAACTTACAAGTCCGATGGTTCGATAGAAGAAATTAGGTTTACAGACGGCGAATTTATGTACAAGATTACGTATGAATATAGTGATGAAAAAGTTGCATACATAATGGGATCAGGTAAGTATGGTACGGAAATGAAATTTGATCCTGACCCATTTAGAAATGAAGAAAGAAAGCAAAAATATCAATTCAAAAAGTTGCCGAATATGAACATAATCGGAAAAGATTGTGAGGCTTACAGCACAACTAATAAAATGGGAACAACTACTTTTGCCGGCAGCAACGGCATATTACTCTATTCTAAAGCCGAAGTCTCTGTTGGAACAATGGAAACTGTTGCTGTTGATTTCAAAGAAAACGAATCAGTCGATTCAGACTTATTTAAAGTTCCGGACGGTTATACAACAAAAGAGATATGATAGCAATTAGTTAATGATTATGTGAAATCGAAAATTATTTTTATTTATTGATTTTTAAATGCTTTATTCAAAACTCATTATTAGGAGAAAAAATGAAAAAGATAATTATAAGTTTCACATTATTAATTTCTATAACAATTCATTCCCAAAGCTGGCAAAGTTATAATAACAGAATACCCGCTTGGCCTCAAGATATTAATGAAAGTTCGGTTGGATCATTCCAAAACTCATTAAAGATTTTGAAAGATGAAATACACGCTAAGATACCAAATACTATGTCGCGATACGAAAATTTAACTCAAGCTGAAGCAATGAAATTGGCTCAACAATATCAAAAAAATGCAATGAATCTTTCCCCGCAGGAGATGGCTCGCCGTGCTCAACTTAATGAACAAGCTGTTGATGTTGAGTTACCGGACGAAATGGAGTTAGGTAGGCGGTTGAGTGAAATAACGGAAGAATTTGATAATACTATTTATGATGAAGTTGCAAAGCTGCGAGAAGAATTTCCATGTGAACCGGGCGTCGGAGATATCGGCTGCGATATACTTTCGGCTGAGTTGAAAAAAATGGCTGATAAACTCGGGGCAGAATACTTTATCGGCAACAAAGCAAAGCTAAGGTCTATAATTGATGAAATAAATGACTATATGATCAAGAAAAAACTACCGGTAACCGTGCAGAGAGAAAGAGATCAATATGAGTTACTGGGAGATAAATCCGCTGCCGAAAGTTCCGGGCTCAGTATTGTTGAATCTTGTGTTGATAATTTAATGCAAGGGGCAGAAAGATTGGAGTGGTTAGCAAAATTAAAAAGCGATACTAATTATTTCTATACTCCGGGTGGGTCAAATTAATAAGCCAATGGTTATTGGTATGGAACAATATGATGAAAAATAAAAGTGAATTTAAGTGGATAATGTTTTCGAGTTTAGTCTTAGCAGTGTTTGTTTTCTTAACTTTTAGCAGCCGAATTTTGTTTAACGGTAATCCGGTAAATTTTGATGCAAATCTAATCGACAGATCTAATAATGAAGTTACAATTAGTAGCTTAAGTGTTCATCCAAAGATGAATACTTCTAAAGAAAAGGATTATACATTTATAGGTAGTATGGAAGCAACAGTCATTACGCATAAAGCGTATCCAAATTTTCAGTATCCGGAGGAAGAAACAATAATTGAAGAGAAGTTTTTTTCATATATGACTATGAAATGCAGCCCGGGAAGTATTAAAAAACTAAAAAGCCATGATTTCCGTGCTAATATTCTAACACAAGGTTTGGAGTATCCAATTTTTTGGGGAAAGACTTCGAGAGATCACGCTGATGAACCACAAAAAGTTGTGACGGATATCCACACCAAAACTTACAATAAACAATTCGGTGAGTTTTTACTTTATTCTGATATAATTGTTAATGGTGAATCAAACGGATATGATTGGAATTTTTCTGTTAGTCCCTTTGCAAGACAAGTAACCGGGATACAAAGTATTGATGCCTCCACTCAATATTGCGTTAAATTATATATGTCCGGCAACATGAGACTTCACGAAGATCCCAAATATAAAACGGTTGGAACTGTGACGGGAAAAGAGAGAATTAGTGAGGATGAATTTCAACCGGTGTCAAGAATAGTTCGTGAAGATGATTATTTGGGATTAGCCCAATTTGATTGTGAGAAACAAGTGCAGCGTGAGGATAGAGTTGTAATACCATTAATTGTTGAAGCTCCGCGCACTTTAGAGGAATATCTACTAAATCCAACCGATCATTTCACTTTAGAATTATCCGGTAAATTATATTCTTTTGAAGAGGGCGGGGAAGAGTTTGAAAAGACAATCAAGGTTAAGATTACGGTTGTTTATGTAGAAGCAATTCAGTAATAAGAGGAATTACTTTTTGCAAATAAGAACCAAATTAACAAAATAATTATCACTTTGGTTCTTCTCTTGGCTGGGTATCAGATCTACGAATTTATTATCTGCTTTTTTGAATTGCGAAGTAGATTAATTGTTTACTTTGCCTTGGTCAATATCTCTTTTCTACCGCCTTTTGGTTTAACCTTAGCTCTTATTGTATATGGTATTAAAGATAAGCTCACTTTAGTACTTCCATTTATTCCGTTTATTTTCTTTACAATTTATTTTGCATTAAATATAAAACTTATTGCTGTAACCGAATGTACTATTCTTTATGCCGCATATAATTATCCTTTCGGACTAGTTTACGGGTTCTCCTATTTTTTCTTGATCTACTTTGCAATGTATTTTCTTCTTCTTCTTCTTTCTTATCTAAACGAAAAGAAAAAAGAAAAGAAAAAGTTAATATTGATTTTATTAATTGGCTTTGTACTTACTTTTGTTCCAATAAATGTTCTGTTTATGTCATCGAGAATTTATGCTGGTTTAGTTGAAAGTCTTCAATGTAAAGTTGCTTTTGTATTGGCAATTGCATTTACATACTTTGGTCTGAAGAATCAAAATATCGTCAAAGGAATTGAAAAGTCATTTAAAACTGACTAGCAATTTATATAAAGCTTTCGAAAATTAAAATTAGATTTAACCCTTGCATTAATTCCAGAAATGAAGATTGTTTAGCTGAGTTAATTGACCGAAACTCATATTTTTATTTAAATAGAATAAACCAGTGTAAGGGATGAGCAAATGATGAAGAAGAGAGCGAAGCAATTATTCTGAGGTTATCCGGGTTAGAAAAATCAGCGTGTTAAATCCTAGAAATAAAAAATTGTAATTATTGACATATATAAAATATTTACAATCGTAAAATAATTTTTTCATTAATTCCTATCAAAAATTTCAAATTTATCGTTTATGAGACAAAGAATAAGATCGATTCTCAGAAATAATAATTATAATTCTTTTACCCCCTAAAGTAATTTATAAAGACGAATATTTTTTGGCTTCGATTTTGCAGTTATTTACTTCAAAATAAATAAATTGATAAATAATCAAGAATAAATAAAACATTCAGATGAAAAAAATAATTTTAACACTCACGTTTCTCGGACTAATAGTTATTTCATTTATAATTGTTGTGAGATCATCAACTTACAATCCACCACAAACAGATGAACTAAAAGCCAAGTATGCAAAAAATGATTATTCAAAAGCTGATCATAGTAAATTTGCAATACTAAATAAAAAGTTTAAGAGTCCGCAAGAAGTTACCGAAGCATGCATCACTTGTCATACTGATAGGCACAAAGAAGTTATGAATTCATCTCACTGGAACTGGGAAAGACCTGAGTACATTGAAGGAAAAGGAATAGTTTATCTCGGTAAAAAGAATGCCATAAATAACTTTTGTATAGGGACTCAGTCTAATGAACAAGCCTGTGCAAAGTGCCACATTGGTTACGGTATGAACGAAAGTGGTTTTTCATTTACAGATTCTACAAATATAGACTGTATGGTTTGTCATGATAATTCCGGTACTTACGTTAAAGGTCAAAATCTTGGCGGTTATCCCGATCCGGCGTTAAATCTTAATGAAATTGCTCAGCATATCGGAAGACCAACAAGAGATAATTGCGGTGTTTGCCATTTCTTTGGAGGTGGCGGAAATAATGTTAAACATGGCGATCTCGATATGGCGATGTTTCAACCGAACAAAGAACTTGATGTTCATATGGCTGTTGAGGGAGCTAATTTAGTCTGTGTTGATTGTCATACAACTGAAAAACATCAAATAAGTGGTAAAGTTTATTCCTTAGCTTCTATGAATGTTAATCGAAGTAGTTGCGAACAATGCCATACAGATAGACCGCACGAAAATGAAATTATTAATGAGCATACAATAAAAGTTGCATGCCAAACTTGTCATATTCCAACTTATGCAAAAGAAAATTCCACTAAGATATATTGGGATTGGTCAACAGCCGGAAAATTAAAAGATGGAAAACCATATTCCGAAGAAGATTCACTTGGTAACCATACTTATCTTTCTATAAAAGGATCATTTAAATGGGGGCATGATTTAGAACCGGATTATGTTTGGTTTAACGGAACTGCAGATCATTATTTGTTAGGAGATAAAATCCAAGACACTACAGAGGCATTAGCAATTAATGAACTACACGGTTCATATAAAGATAGAACAGCTAAAATTATCCCTGTTAAAATTCATCGCGCAAAACAAATATATGATCCGGTAAATATGTATTTAATACAACCGCACTTGTTTTCTCAGAAAAAAGGTGAAGGCGCTTTTTGGAAAGATTTCGATTGGAATACTGCAAGTGAAGTAGGTATGAAAAAAATCGACTTACCTTATAGCGGAGAGTATTCGTTTATAGAAACTGAAATGTATTGGCCTATTAATCATCAAGTAGCTCCGAAAGAGCAATCCTTGCAGTGTACTGACTGCCATACGCGAGAAAATAGCAGATTGGCAAACTTGACAGATTTTTATATGCCAGGTAGAGATTACAGTTCGTTAGTAGATAGTTTAGGTAAACTGCTGATAATCCTATCGTTAATCGGAATATTTATTCACTCATCTATAAGAATTTTTGTAAGAATGAAAAAAGTAGGAAAATAAAATGAAGAAAGTATTGATTTATAAAAGTTTTGAAAGATTTTGGCACTGGACGCAGGCAATATTAATATCCTTTCTTATGCTTTCCGGTTTCGAAATTCACGGTTCAATTTCATTCTTCGGTTTTGAAAATGCGGTTACTTATCACAATGTAGCTGCTTGGGCTTTCATGATTTTGATCGTGTTTGCAATATTTTGGCATTTTACAACTGGAGAATGGAGGCAATATGTGCCAACATTTAAAAATTTAAAATCACAATTGGATTTTTATTTGTTCGGCATTTTTAGAAACGCACCTCATCCAACTAAAAAAACTGTTCTTAGTAAACTTAATCCTCTCCAACGGTTAACTTACTTTGGATTAAAAATTTTAGTTATACCAATAATGGTTGTCTCCGGTATTCTTTATATGCTTTACCGATACCCACAAAAAAATGGTATAAGAGCACTGAATGTAGAGAGTTTAGAAATAATTGCTGTGCTTCATACTATTGGGGCATTTCTTCTGGTTGCTTTTGTTATTGTTCACCTATATTTAATAACAACTGGTAACAAAGTGTCAACAAACTTACAGGCAATGCTTACAGGCTATGAAGAACTAGAAGATGAAGATGACGAGAATAACGAACAAGAAATTAAAGCAATTAAAACAAAAATTTTAGAGAAATAAAAAGGTTGCTTGAAATGGAAAACAATCAATATATGAATTCGTTTATTGCCGGTATTTTATTGGGGCTTCTGTTATTATTTACAATTTTTATTACTGGACGAGGATTAGGAGCAAGCGGTGCAATTAAAAGTGCTGTTGTTACAGCTGAAAAATCCGTTGCTTCTTCTCATACAGAAGATTCTCGGTTTTATCAAGAATATGATAAAACTCACGGAGATAATCCATTAAAATCATTTTTAGTATTTGAGGTAATAGGTGTAATTATAGGAGCTTTTATTTCCGGTTTGATGTCAAACAGACTGAAATTCTCGATGGAAAAAGGGAATAATGTTACTTCAAAAACAAGAATTGCAATGGCAATTATTGGCGGTGCACTTTTTGGCTTTGGTGCTCAACTTGGACGAGGGTGCACAAGCGGTGCTGCTCTCTCCGGAATGGGTGTATTTTCTACTGGCGGCATTTTAACAATGTTTGCAATTTTTGGCGGCGCTTATGCCTTTGCTTATTTTTTTAGAAAACTTTGGCTTAATTAAAAAATTATACGAGAGTTTATTATGGGTCCTTTAGTACCAGATATTATTAGTAACGAATTGAGTTTTATTATTGCTCTTTTAATTGGTATTGCATTCGGGTTTATTCTAGAGAATGCAGGCTTTTCTTCAGCTAAAAAATTAGTTGGACTTTTTTATGGATATGATTTTACAGTACTTCGTGTATTTTTGACAGCTGGTATAACTGCTATGGTGGGAGTTGTGGTTCTTAATCATTTCCATCTTATTAACGTAAGTGTTATTTATATTAATCCACTTTTTCTTTGGTCGGCAATTATTGGTGGTTTAATTATGGGGCTGGGATTTGTTGTAGGTGGTTATTGTCCTGGCACAAGTATTTGTGCAGCTGCAATTGGTAGGAAAGATGCAATGTATTTTATTCTTGGTGCTGCACTAGGAATATTAGTCTTTATCGAAGGTTATCCTATCTTCGAAGGTCTTTATAAATCAACTTATTTGGGTACGCCTCAATTGGTAAATACGTTTGGTATTCCGAATGCAATTTTTGCTTTTGTATTTGTTGTAGCAGCAATTACGGCTTTCGCATTTGTAACGAAAATAGAAGCAAAGAAAAATCCCGATCCCGTTTGTAAAGCTTCAAATAAGTATTTACTTACTTTAGCAGTAATTTCGTTTGTAATAGGTGGTTCTCAATTATTTATTTCTTCACATTCCGAACATATCGAGAATATTGAAAATATGACCGATTTCAGTTCATATTCATTTAACGAAATTACTAGTGACGAACTTGCAATTAGAATTCTACAAAAGGATAAAACTCTTAAATTTATTGATGTTCGTTCGGAAAAAGAGTTTAAAAAGTTTGCTCTTCCTGATGCAATATTGGCTGATTACAAAAATTTTATCAACAGAGAATGGGAAAAAGTTTTTAGAGTTGAAGGTCAGACAAATATTATATATGCAGATGATGAAGCTACTGAGAAAAGGGCAGTGTTAGCTGCAAGAGATGTTGGGTTTGAAAACATTTATATACTTAAAGGCGGGCTTAAAGAATTTCGTACGTCTATTCTAGAATTTGAAAAACCAGAAGCTCCGATAGACCCTTCACTGAAAGATACTTATAGGTTTAGAGAAGTTGCATCGAAAGAACTACCACGCATAATTGAAGAAGCTAAACCGAAAGGTGTTAAAAAGACAAAATCAAAACGTGTCTTAGGCGGTTGCTAATCTTTAATATTTAAATGTAATTTTTTTGCCCGGCTTTTGTCGGGGCTTTTTTATTCGTCAGACCAATGTCTTTTGTTAAACTAAAAATTATTTTGCGGTAAGTTTATAAAATAAGTCGTTATATCTAAACCATGAGTTTAATAAGTCGAAGCATGGTAAAAATTCATTGCAATTAACAGTATATTTTGATGGTGCCAGTTATCACTGCAATTCTGCTGTAAATTTTTTGATAAAAATTGATAAGAAAAAAAACTAAAATTCTCTCCATTGCAATCTAAATTTGCAGAAAATAAGACAAATACATTAGAAAGTGATTGAGTGAAGTAGATTCTATTATTGTCCATAAAAAAGTCGAAATCTTTGTTAAATTATAAGCCGTAATTGTGATAGTAAAAGAACTTAGTAGGTATTGTAAGACTCTTTTATAGCTGGTATTTTCCCTGATAGTCTCACCGATAAATTATATGATTATATTGCAGAGAAAAGATATAAATGGTTTGGTAAAAAAGACAAATGTATGGTCTCTACTAAGAATATAAAATCAAGATTTTCGGTTGAATAAATCGCAGATATAGAGAAAATAGTTTATATTTGCATCCTTATGAAATTTGAAGTTTTCCAAAAAGACAATAAATCAAAAGCACGTGCAGGGTATTTTGAATCTGATCACGGACGAGTAGAAACCCCCATTTTCATGCCTGTTGGAACTCAAGGGACTGTGAAAGCAGTAACCTCGGAGCAGCTCAAAAATGAAGTGGGAGCACAAATAATTCTCGGTAATACTTATCATCTTTACCTTCGCCCCGGTACCAAAATTCTGGAAAATGCAGGTGGGCTCCACAGATTTATGAATTGGGATAAACCTATTCTCACAGACAGCGGTGGTTTCCAAGTTTTTAGTCTCTCCGAATTGCGAAAGCTCAAGAAAGACGGTGTTGAGTTCCAATCTCACCTCGACGGATCACGACATTTTTTCACTCCCCAAAAGGTAATTCAAATTCAACGGAGCATTGGCTCTGATATAATGATGCCACTCGATGAATGCACCCCATATCCGTGTGAGTATGACTACGCAAAGAAATCTCAAGAACTTACAAGCGATTGGGCTGTGCTTAATAAAGAAGCCTTTGAAAATTCGGAATCACTTTATGAACATAAGCAGTATTTATTCGGAATAATTCAAGGCAGTGTTTACAAAGACTTACGTGAAAAATCTGCTAGTGATTTAATAAAATTAGATTTCGACGGCTATTCAATCGGCGGACTCGCAGTTGGTGAACCTGCCGAAAAAATGTATGAAATTACGGACTTCACAACCGATATGATTCCCGAATACAAACTTAGATATTTAATGGGCGTTGGCAGACCCGAAAATATTTTGGAATCTATTGCACGCGGGATTGATATGTTTGATTGTGTTATGCCCACACGTAATGCTCGCAATGCATATCTTTTTACTTCGGAAGGTGTTGTAACAATAAGAAATGCTGCTTACAAGGATGATCATACTCCGCTTGATCCATCATGCGACTGCTATACTTGTTCTAATTTCACGCGAGCTTATCTGCGGCATCTCTATATTGCAAACGAGATTCTGGCGCTTACATTAGGCACAATTCACAACTTATCGTTCTATTTAAATTTGGTAAAAGAGGCGAGAAGCCGTATTATTGAAGGGTCGTTTTTTGATTGGAAGAATGAAATTGTTAAAAAGTTATCTATAAATGTAAATTCAATTAAGGAGGATTAAATGGAGTTGATATTTGCAATGGCTCCTCAAGGCGGCGAAGGCGGCGGCGGAAGTATGATTAGTACGCTTATTATGTTCGGTGCTATTTTTGCGATCTTTTATTTTATGATTATTCGTCCCCAGCAAAAACGTGCAAAGGAAAGAGAGAAAATGTTATCCGAAGTTAAAAAGGGTGACAAAATTGTTACAAGCGGCGGTATTCACGGTACTGTTGCCGGACTTGATGAAAAGACCGTTCTTATTGACGTCGGCAACAATGTTAAAATAAAAATGGAACGCTCCGCAATTGGCAGCATTGCACAAAATAAAGAGTAAAATCATTTTGAATTAGTGTGAAAAAAGAGGCTTATTACCGCCTCTTTTTTTATTTTAAACCTCTCACTTTAGTTCTTAATTTTGGAAACAGTTAATACAGTTATGCATCAAGTTGCATTTTGTAATCCAAGTCTTATGAGTTTGTTGAACAACTTGTTTTATTGCTCCGACTTTTAGAGTGTGTTGCAGAACTTTAAATTGAAAAATTGTCCTCGAGGTTTCATAAAGTGTTGCATAAGGTCTGAATTGCCCGTGGTTTCCCCCGAAGGGATGCCTTTGGCAAGCAATGGGATGACAAAATCTCGAAAATCACGGGACTTTAGTCCCATTAAATGTGGAAAATGAGGCTAAAGCACTTGGTATGAAAATAAAACTGTGTAATATTAATAAATTCGAAAGGCACCAATGAAAACACTCGGAATAAAGAAGAACTTTCTTGCTGTTGAAAAAGAAGTTTCTTCTTATGAAAAATCCAAAATTGTAATTCTCTCAGCCCCGCTTGAAAAAACAGTAAGCTACGGGAAAGGTACGGCAAACGGGCCGAAAGAAATTTTAAAAGCCTCACACTACGTCGAGTTTTATGATGAAGAATTAGACAGAGAATTAGTTTTTGAAAAGGGTATTGCAACTTTACCTGAACTTAAGTTGAAAGACCTATCTGTTAAAAAGGGAATTGATAAGATTTATAAAAATGTTAAAAGGTTAATAGAGGACGATAAGTTTGTTGTAACCCTCGGCGGTGAACATTCTCTTTCTTCCGCACCGGTTAAAGCGCATTTCGAGGCTTACGAGAATCTCTCAGTGCTTCAAATAGATGCTCATTCCGATTTGCGAGATACCTACGAAGGATCAAAATATTCTCACGCCTCGGTAATGGCAAGAGTTGCCGAATTCACAAAAGATATCGTTCAAGTAGGAATAAGAGCGCAGTGTATTGAAGAATCAAAATTTATAAAAGATAACGGGATAAAAACCTTTTACGCCCGTGATATCAGAAACGGTAAAAACGGGGAAGATTGGATAAAGAAAGTTGTCGGCAGCTTAAAAGAAAATGTTTACGTTACTTTCGATGTAGATGGACTCGATCCATCGGTAATAACTGCAACCGGCACACCGGAACCGGGCGGATTATTCTGGGATGAAACAATGAACTTATTTAGAAAAATCGGTGAAGAAAAAAACATAGTCGGATTTGATGTCGTAGAACTCGCACCTTCCAAGTATCATGAAAGCTCAAACTTTACAACAGCAAAATTGGTTTATAAATTGTTAAATTACAGTTTCATTAATAAGTAAGCGGGGTCAAAATGAGAAGGTATCTAATAACAATTTTAATCCTTCTCCTCGCTGTGTCCATATTCGGGCAAAGCAAAAAAGTTTATTACGGTGATATTGTTGGAGACATTGATCTTGGTCTTGCGCCTTATGTAAAAAGAATTGTTGATGAAGCAAATTCCGCAGGTGCGGAAGCAATAATCTTTCGTATTAATACTTTCGGCGGTAGAGTTGATGCAGCAACGCAGATCAAAGATGCAATTTTGAGCAGCAATGTACTTACCATTGCTTTTATTGATAAGCGTGCAATTTCCGCCGGTTCACTTATTGCCCTTTCTTGTAATGAAATTGTAATGGTTCCGGGTGCTTCAATGGGTGCAACAACTGTGGTTGATCAAACCGGTGCAAAGCAATCGGAAAAAGCTCAATCTTATATGCGTGCCGAGATGCGTGCGACTGCCGAATCTAACGGGAGACGAACCGATATTGCCGAAGCTATGGTTGATGAAAGAGTTGTTATTCCCGGTTTAGTGGATTCAACTCAGTTGCTTACTTTAACATCGGAAGAGGCGATAAAGTATGAAATGGCTGATACTATTCTCACATCGATTAATGAAATTCTTGCAGCTCACAATTTAGTAGATGCTGATGTTGTAAAAGTTGATGTAAACTGGGGTGAAGATGTTGTTAGATTTTTATCTAACCCTATCGTCTCTTCAATTTTAATGATGATAATCTTGATCGGATTTTTCACCGAGATTAAAACTCCCGGCTGGGGGCTGCCCGGTACTGCCGCTGTGATTGCCTTAATACTTTTTTTCGGTTCAGGCCTGATTCTCGATCTCGTTTCACTTTTGGAAATTATAATTTTTATAGTAGGTGTAGTTTTACTTCTACTTGAGATATTCGTCGTACCGGGTTTCGGCTTATTCGGTGTCCTCGGAATCACAGCTATTGTCGCGAGTTTGTTTATGGGGCTCCTTTCCGATTTTGAAATTGTAACTTGGAATATGATTTCCGTTGCATTGATTCAGCTTGCATCTGCTTTCGTTGTTACTTTTATAGCTGGATATTTTTTATCCAAGGTTTTACCCAAAACTGATTTTTTCAACCGGTTAATTTTGAAGGATAACATTGTCATTCGCTCCGGTTATACAACTGAACCTGAAGTACACCAATTGGTGGGTAAAGAAGGGGAAGCTTTAACGGATTTACGTCCATCCGGAACTGCAATTTTCGATGAAAATAGAATTGATGTTGTTACCGAAGGTAGTTATTTGACAAAAGGCACAAAAGTAATTGTTGTGAAAGAATCCGGTTCGAAGGTTGTTGTAAGAGAAAAGAAATAATTTTGAAAGCAGAATTCAGAATGCAGAAGTCAGAATCCCGGTTATTAATTTTACCGGGATTTTTATTTTGGTCTATGATATTCTTAAATAAAAAATACATCCCGGATTAAATTAAACCGGGATGTATAATATTACACAGCTACTTAACGCTTACCAATTCCAAATAATTTTTATTCACAGCAAAGTCTGAACGTGATGCGGTTTGCGGTCCGTTTGTCGCATCATTATTACTAACAAATAAATTCATTTCAGTCTGTGAAGTTGATTCCGATTGGACAATGTATCCTTCTTCAATATTGAAGAGAATATGCGCAAACCCGGTAACCTTTGGTTCGCTGAATTGATAATTGATGTTGTTTTGCGTAATTGAGCCATTGCCTTCGGGTATAACTGATAAATCCGTTTTTATTACGGCAATACTGTCTTCGTTATCTTTTTGAATCCCTTTAAATATGCTGGTAGCGGTATTCTTAAGTTTGTACACACCTAAATCAGATTCGTAATTCAATGTCCATGGTGAATCAATTTTAATTCTCTTGTCCGGTAAATATTTGAACATTTGCTGTGTAAGCGGTTGAATTGCATTCGATTTCATTTGCTCTCTAAACTCGGTTCTTTCTTCATCTGTTATTGAAGGTATTTCTTGAATTCTCAAATAATTATCTATTATCTCTTCGATGTTGTCAACACTTAATATTGTACCTTGCCGGTCAATTGTAATGTCATAACTTGTGTTTGCTAAGGAAGCATATTCAGCATAATCTTTTTGGTTAGAATTGTTCTCAACATCTTCGGAATCAAATGATAAGGTTTCGCCGTTAAAATTTGTGTTCAACTTTATCGATTTAATTGAGACTTTCAATTTGTAATTATCATCAACTTTACCAAGTGATTCCAAATCAAACAAATAGTCGATTGTTTGAGTTACTTCTTGAGTGATAACCGTATCGGATTCAATTTTTTGATTTGTATTAGCTACAGAGGAAAGTTTGTAACTAAGCTTTTTCCCTTCGGGAAATTTGTAACTTAGATCGAATGATTTTTCTTTTATTGAAGCGTCTGAAATAAGATTTTCCTCAGAAATATTTTCAGTACCAGTTGATGATTCATTTTTCTCTTTCTTGTCATCGCTGCCACAGCCGACCAAGAATATGAATGTTAAAAGAATAGCTAACAGTTTTTTCATTTTTCTTCCTTAATAAAGTAAATAATTATTTCTCAGTTCCTTAAATCTATTTAATTCTTCCTGCCAAGAGTCTATAATTTGACCCGGTTCTTTACCGGAAAGTATTTGAGATTTTACAGAATCGGTTCCCCAAAGCAAATCAAAATAATCTGTTATCTCAAATTTATCGGGATACAATTTGTGCATTATCGAAATAAGTTTAATCCCGGTTTCAACAGGTTTATATTTCTTTCTATCTTTAATCACAAGTTGAACACCGCTGCAAATGTCGCCTTTATACTTTGGATTGGTTGCCATATCTTCTATGGAAACCGGTACGAACTCGATAGCACGTGCTTCAATTACTCCTTCAAACTGTTTATTAATTTCATTTCGCAATTCCTTTGCATCTACAAACGGGGCACCGATAATAGTAAAAGGAGTGTATGTACCTCTCCCTTCAGAAATGTTGGTCCCTTCAAAAAAGCAAACAGCGGGGTAAAGTAATACGGAATTAAAATTAATAATATTCGGTGACGGGCTTCTCCACGGCAGATTAAGTTCATCCCAATATTTAGAACGCTGCCAGCCTTCCATTTTTATAATTGTAAGATTTGCTCTGCGCGGAATTCTATCATTAAAAAATGCTGCAATCTCTCCGATTGTCATGCCGTGAACTACAGGCAAATTGTCTATGCCTACAAAAGATTTATATTCATTTTCTAAAATTGGACCATCAACATACAATCCCCCTAAAGGATTTGGACGATCACAAACAATTATTTCAATATTATTTTCTGCACATGCTTCCAAAACATATTTTAACGAAGAGATGTATGTATAAAAACGTGCACCCACATCTTGTATATCAAATACAATTACATCAAGTCCTTCAAGCATTTGATCGGTTGGTTTTTTCGTTTGTCCGTATAGAGAATGAACTTTAATTTGATTTATATAATCATCTTCAATAAGTACTCCTGCACCTGTGCGTAAATCAAATCCATGCTCAAGTGCAAATACTGATTTTATTCTAACCGAATCGGTTTTAAGAAGTGAATCAATAAAAGGTTGACCATCCGACAAAACAGCAGAGGTGTTGGTTATCAAACCAATATCTTTATTTTTAATAAGCTCAAACTTTTCGGCAAGAAGAATTTCATCACAAAGTTTTATGTTTGTGCTTTGTGCAGATAAAAAAGAAAATGCGGCAAATAATAATGCCGCACTTTTGATTAATTTTCGAATCATTTTACTCAAAGGATTTTCACGGTTAAAAACCGTTAATTTCTAAAAGTTCCTTGCGTGTAAAGAAATGAGCAATTTCTTTTGCAGCGTTTTCATCCGAATCCGAGCCGTGAACGATATTTCTTTCAATGCTTTCGGCATACATTTTTCTGATTGTTCCTTCTTCGGCGTTTTCAGGATTTGTAGCGCCGATTAATTTTCTAAAATCTTCAACGGCATTTTCTTTTTCCAACGCAATGGGAACACAAGGACCGCTTGTCATATATGCGATTAAATCATTGTAGAATGGTCTTTCTTTATGTATTTCATAGAAACCGCCTGCGGAATCTTTTGTTAAGTGAACCATTTTCATCCCGATAATTTTGAAACCGGCTTCTTGAATATGTGATACAACTTTTCCAATTAGATTTTTCTCTACACAATCGGGTTTAAGTATTGCTAATGTTCTGTTACTCACTATTTAACTCCTTTGGTTTGTCTTTTTCTCTGTTACTTTATCAATAATTCCTAATACCCCTCTCCCGTCCTTCCGTTTCCGTTCTTCGAACTTCGCCGGACAGGTCGGACACCCTCTCCCTAAGGGAGAGGGACGGGGTGAGGGGATTTATAAACTAAATGCTGAGTTGTAACTCTATTTTATTTCTTTTTACTTTTCTTCTTTGATTTTTTTGTATCAACTTTTTTCTTCGATTTTGATTTACTCTTTTTCTTTTTATCCCCGTAATATTCTTCAAGTGCTTCTTTCATTTTTATACCAATTTCAGCGGGACTTAAAGCAACTTTTATTCCTGCCTTTTTCATTGCTTTGATTTTCTCATCGGCTGTGCCTTTACCACCGGAGATAATTGCACCGGCATGCCCCATACGTCTTCCGGGAGGTGCAGTTCTTCCGGCAATGAATCCGACCACAGGTTTATTGACATATTTTTTTACATAAGCTGCAGCTTCTTCTTCGGCACTTCCGCCGATTTCACCGATCATTACTATTCCTTCGGTTTGATCATCTTCGTTAAAAAGTTTTATGATATCGATAAATTGAGAACCGATAACCGGATCGCCGCCGATACCTACACATGTTGATTGACCGATTTTCAAATCGCTTAATTGTTTTACTGCTTCGTAAGTTAATGTTCCGCTTCGTGAAACTACACCGACTTTACCTTTGCGATGAATAAATCCCGGCATAATCCCGATCTTAGCTTTACCGGGAGAGATAACACCCGGGCAATTCGGTCCGACTAATCTAACATCCGAATTCTTAATTGAATTGTAAACCTTTACCATATCCTTTGCGGGAATTCCTTCGGTAATGCACACAATAAGTTTAACGCCTGCATTAGCCGCTTCAAGTATTGCATCTGCTGCGAATGCCGGAGGAACAAAAATAACCGAAGCATTTGCTTTCTTTTCTTTTACGGCATCTGCAACGGTATTAAAAACCGGGATACCCTGAAACTTAGTACCGCCTTTACCAGGTGTAACACCGGCAACAACGTTGGTACCGTATTCAACCATTTGTCCGGTATGAAATGAACCTTCACCACCGGTAATGCCTTGAACAACTACTTTCGTTTTTTTGTCGAGAAGAATGCTCATATTTTATCCAATTTGATTTAACAAAAATTAATTTTATTAGCTTCTCAAGTTATAAAAAATCGGGAAATTTTACTTTGTCATTTAATCGATTCTTCCCAAAGAAACCCGACTATTCAAAAAAGTCGGGTTTCTTTATTAGGAACTCGATCTTCTCATTTGTTCTGCAATCTCCAAAAGATTTTTTTCCTTAAAGTGCGGAGCCATAAACTGAACTCCGATAGGGAAGGAATTACCAACTTTCCAAGGGACGCTGATTGCCGGAATACCGGTTAAGTTTGCAGATACCGTGTAAATATCACCGAGATACATTTGCAGAGGATTATTTACCGTCTCACCAATTTTATAAGGAATAGACGGTGCGGTCGGAGAAATAATCAGATCAACATTTTCAAAAGCTTTGTCGAAATCTTCCTTAATTAATCGTCTTACTTTCTGTGCTTTTCCATAGTAAGCATCGTAATATCCAGAAGAAAGAACATATGTGCCGAGCATTATTCTTCTTTTTACTTCTTTACCGAAACCTTCGGTTTTTGTTAGGTCGTATAGTTCGTCAAATGATTTTATTTTTTTACTGCGGTGACCATAACGCACTCCGTCAAATCTTGCTAAGTTTGCCGATGCTTCGGCAGTAACTAAAATGTAATAAGCTGCAATAACATACTCAGTTGTTGGAAGAGAAATCTCAATGATTTCGTGTCCCGCATTTCTTAATTTCTCAATCGCAGAATTAATCCCGATTTTTACAGTCTCGTCTAAACCTTCAACAAAATATTCTTTCGGTACGCCGATTTTGAATTTTTTATTGCTCGGTGAAAAATTAACTTGTTCGCTCTCAACTGAAGTAGAATCATTTTCATCTTTGCCGGAAATAACATTTAAAATTAATTGTAAGTCGTGAACATTTTTTGCAATTGGTCCAACGCAGTCAAACGAAGAGCCATACGAAGTTAATCCGTAGCGAGATACTTTTCCGTAGGTCGGTTTCAGTCCGAATGTGCCGGTAAACGCAGACGGTTGACGAATAGAGCCGCCTGTATCGGTACCAATAGCAGCATCGCAAAGATTTGCAGCAACTGCAGCAGCCGAGCCTCCGCTCGAACCGCCGGGAACTCTTGTTTTATCAAGTGGATTTAAAACCGGGCCGAATGCCGAATTCTCATTCGTAGAACCCATTGCAAATTCATCGCAATTGGTTTTGCCGATAATTATTGCATCTTCATCAATTAGATTCTGTATTGATGTCGCGGTATAAATTGCCTCAAAATTGTTTAATATTTTTGATGAGCAGGTAAGCGGTTTATCTTTTATTGAAAGAAGGTCTTTAACGGCAATAACCATTCCTGCTAATTTACCGGCATTACCTTCTTTAATTTTTTGTTCAATTTCTTTTGCATGTTCAAGAACATCGTCAAAAACAAAGTTGAATGCGTTAAGCTCTTTTTGAGCAGAGATTTCACTCAAAAAAAACTCAACATTCTCACTAAGAGATAGTTGAGCTTTTTTCAGCAATTCTATTTTATCCGTGTGATTTTTGTAAGCCAGCACGAACGAGATTAAGAATTTTTGTCTTTAACTTCTTTCTTTTTTTCATCATCGGTTGTGGATTTTATATCATCTTCCACATCTCGGACTGCTTTTTTGAATTCCTTCATTCCTTTACCGATCCCCTGAGCAAGTTCGGGAATCTTTTTAGCACCGAATAAAATCAAAATTGCAAGAACGATAAGTATTATTTCTGTTGCGCCTAAGTTGCCAAACATAATTACCTCACTAATTAAATAAACTTTGTGCTACCGACTTAAAGATAAGTTGTCCATCCGTCTTTCTCAATATCGGGTCGCATGCATTTTCGGGATGGGGCATTAATCCCATCACGTTTTGAGTCTTGTTCATTATACCGGCAATATTGCTTATTGATCCGTTCGGATTAAAAGTATTTGCAACTTTACCGGTCTTGGATGAATATCTAAAAAGTATCTGCCCGTTTTTCTCAAGCTCTGTAACTGTTTTTACATCCGCGTAATAATTTCCTTCGCCATGTTTAATCGGAATTTTTATTGTATCTTTTTCGATTGCATTGGTGAATGGAGTTCCCTTATTTTCTACTTTCAAATAAACATCTTTGCATACAAATTTTAATGACTCATTCACTTGCATCGCACCGGGAAGCAAACCGGCTTCAAGTAAAATTTGGAAACCGTTGCAGATTCCCAGAACAATTCCGCCGTTTTCTGCAAAGTCGATAACTTTTTCCATAATCGGTGAAAAGCGGGCAATTGAACCGGTTCGCAAGTAATCACCGTAAGAAAATCCACCGGGTAAGATTATGGCATCAATTCCGTTAAAAGTTGTTTCTTTATGCCATAAAAATTGAGCATCATATTCTAAAACTTTTTTCACAGCGTAGAATGCATCATAATCACAATTTGAGCCGGGGAATGTTACTATACCGAATTTGGGTTTTCCCCCCAAACGGGATTTCATTTCACTCAACATTAAACTTTTTCCAATACGTATTCAAAATCTTCCATTATGGGATTCGAGAGAAGCTTCTCACTATATTCTCGTACTTCCTTCTCCGCAGCTTTTTCATCATCGGCGTCAATGTTAAACTCGATGTATTTCCCGATTCTTGTACCCGAGACATTATTAAATCCAAGGAGTTTTGCACCTTGTTCAGCGGCTTTACCTTGCGGGTCAAGAATTGTAGGTCTTCTTTTTACAATAACAGTTACTTTATACAAGTTTTACCTTCTAATTTGTTTCTTCGGCTATTGAATCGTCGTTTGAAGAATTCGAAATCCATTCAAAAACTTTTCGAAAAATACCAAATAAAACCAATACAAAAAATACATAAAAAAGGAATTCGCCTTTCGATATTATTAACACTGCAATCGAAACTACTACAAAACCAATGAACAACGGCTTTTGTTTTAGCGAATCAAACGACAATTTAGGAAGAGCGTTATATTTTACGGTACTTACCATCAAAAGGGCAAGAATAATAATTAAAGGAATCACAAACTCTTTATGGGGAGATATAATGGCTCCGTCTCTATAAAAATTCCATACGAAAGATGAAAGTGTAAGTGCTGCAATCGGTATCGGTAATCCTTTGAAATCTGTTTTAACCGAAAAATCGGTAACCTGAACATTGAACCTTGCCAAACGAAATGCTCCGAAAACAACGAACACACCGCTGATAAGCATACCAATCCACTCGAAATTGAAAAGAGAAGTACGATAAATTAAAAATGCCGGGGCAACACCGAAGCTGATAATATCGGAAAGTGAATCAAGCTGCACACCGAACTCACTGCTGGTTTTTACAAGCCTGGCTAAAATTCCATCGAACAAATCGAATAAACTTGCAAATATTATGAAGAAAAAGGCAAGCTCGTATTTTTCGTTAGCACTCAATGTAATTGAAATATAACCGCAAAGAGCATTAAGTGCAGTAAATGAATTTGGGATAATTGCTTTAGAAAGATTAAAATTTTTCTTCATTTATATCTCGAATAATATTGTTTCGCCCGCTTTAACAATTTCACCTTCGGCAACTTTCAGCTTCCAATTTCTGGGAACGATAACATCAACCCTGCTTCCGAATTTAATCATACCGAATCGCTTACCGATTTTTACTTCATCGCCTACATTCAATTCGTAGATAATTCTTCTTGCTACAAATCCGGCCACTTGTGTAAACAACACTTTACCGTAGTTTGAAGTAATCCCTATTTCACTTCTTTCATTTTCAGAATCTGCTTTATCATGATAAGCAACAAGATATTTACCATCAACATAGTTTAAAAAATCTACTTTCCCGGAAATCGGTATCCTGTTTACATGAACGTTTAAGGGCGACATAAAAATTGAAACTTGCTGGGCTTCGCTGTTCAAAAATCTTTTCTCAAAAACATCCTTTACAATTAAAACCTTACCGTCAGCAGGAGATACAATAACATTTTCTGCACTCGGGGGAATCCGGTCGGGATCACGGAAAAAGTTAAGAGAAAAGATTACAAGAAAAACGCTTACCGCTATTAACGGGTATTTTATATAATTATTATTAACGGCTATTGCAGCAGCAATTAAAATGAATACGACAAGAAATATCCATCCGAGTGTAGAATAGCCGTATTTTGTTAAAAACATATTTTTACAATCCGCACTATTTAATAAAACAGAAAATAACATTTTTACGCCTTAATTTCTTTGTGTATCAAATTTTTATTAATTTTGACTTTCTACAATTAACCCTCATAATTTCATTTAAAGAATAACATTCGGAGGACTAATGAAAGGCGGAATGCAAGGGATGATGAAACAGATTCAGAAAATGCAGGCCGAAATGGAAAAAGTTCAGAATGAACTTGGCAATAAAACCGTAACTGAAGAAAGCGGCGGCGGGGTTGTAAAAGCCACAGCCAGCGGTAAAAAGGAAATCATTTCTATTCAAATAGACGAGGAAATCATTAAAAGTGAAGACCGTGAAATGCTTGAAGATTTAGTTGTTGCTGCGGTGAATAAAGCTCTTGAAAGCGCCGGCAAACTCGCAGAAGAGGAAATGGCGAACGTAACGCGCGGTATGATTCCTCCTGGTATGAATATTCCGGGATTATAAATTGCAAATAGCAGAACCTTTACAAATTGCAATTGATGAATTGAGCAAACTCCCTTCTATAGGAAGAAAAACTGCTCAGCGCCTTGCTTTACATTTGCTGAAAACAGATGAACAAAACGTCGAAAACTTGATTAAAGCAATTGCCGACTTAAAATCGAAAATAAGGCTTTGCTCAATTTGTTTTAATCTCTCTGTAGATGATACTTGTGATATTTGTAGAAATCCTAAGAGAGATAGAAGTGTTATTTGTGTAGTTGAAGAAGCAAGCGATATAATTGCAATTGAAAGAACGAATGAATACAAAGGACTCTATCATGTTTTAGGTGGAGTTCTTTCTCCGCTTTCGGGAACAAGTGTAGATGATTTACGTGTACAGGAACTAGTTAAAAGACTGCATAATTCCGAAGTAAAGGAAATAATTCTAGCATTAAATCCCGATACGGAAGGCGATACTACCTCGCTTTATCTTGCTAAATTAATTAAACCACTCAACATAAAAGTAACCAGAATTGCACGCGGTCTGCCTATTGGCGGTGATTTGGAATTTGCCGATGATGCTACTATTGGTCGTGCTGTTTTGGGAAGAAGCGATCTCTAATGGCTGAATGGTTTGAAGACTGGTTTGCATCGGATCAGTACTTAAATGTTTACAAACACCGCGATGAATCAGATGCAAAAAAACTTCTCGGTTTGATATCTAAACATATCCCAATTTCTAAAGAGAACCTTATTTTAGACGCTGCATGCGGTGCGGGACGATATACAAAACTGCTTCGCAAAAACGGTTTTAAAGCTTTTGGTTTCGACTTGAGTTTGCCGCTATTAAAAAAAGCTAAACAAGATTTAAGCGAATTGACAACAAACAATATTTATTTTAGAGCAGATATTCGCTCGGTAGGATTAAAAAAGAAATTTGATTTAATTCTAAATGTCTTTACAAGTTTCGGTTACTTTGAAAGCGATGAGGAGAATTTCAGTTTCATTCAAAGCTCAACTAACTATCTCAAAAATAGAGGGTATTTTGTTTTTGATTATTTCAATAAAAGCTATTTGATAAATAATCTCATTCCCGTATCCGAAAGGAAAATCGATAATTATTACATCAAAGAAAAAAGAAGAATTGAAGGTAAAAGAGTAGTAAAAGAAATTGAACTTGAAAATGACGGTCAAACTAACCAATTTATAGAATCGGTTGCTCTCTATTCTGCAAATGAAATACAAAATGAATTTAAATCTGCGGGTTACAAATTGATTAGAAGATTTGGTGATTATGACGGAAGTGAATATGAAGATCAGAGCTCACAAAGATTAATTATGATGTTGCAAAATGAAAATTAGGATTGTATTCATATTACTTTTGTTTGTGATTGTTTCGTGTGATTTGTTCTCAACACGCGATGAAGAATCGCCGAAAAATATAGGCTCTACATTTGTACCGCCCACAACTCCGCAGTTATTATTCGAAAATTTGAAAAATTCACTTTCCGAAAAGATACTCGAAAATTATATGGCATCGTTTGTAGATACAGCATTTTTGAAATCCGAATTCAAGTACATTGCTTCATCGGGTGCTCAAGCAACGTTTCAAACATTGTCGGATTGGAATTTGTCATCCGAACGAATTTATATAAACAATGTTTTCTCCTCGGTTCAAAACTCAAGAATCACTTTATCACTCTTGAACGAAAATTCAACTCCGCAAGGAGACAGCGCAATTTATTTTTATGATTATACTTTGAGCGTGCCGACCGATAACCCCGAACTCCCCACGGCATATCAAGGCAGTGTGGAATTCACAATTAAACTTGATTCAAGAAATCAATGGGTTATTACGAAATGGCGTGATATACAAAATGATAATCTGCCTAGTTGGAGCGAATTAAGAGGAAGATTTTATTAAACTAATTACTTTTATATTGTTTCCGATAATGATCTTTTTATCGAGTTGTGTCAACCCGTTTGCACCGGCGTTGGACGAAACTATATCCGGTGAGGAAGGATTGATTACGGATCAAAAGACCGTAAACGGTGTATTTCAAAATTTTCAATATGCGTATAGTTTTAAAGACACAACAATTTATGGTGATTTATTGGCGAAAGATTTTATATTTACCTACCGTGATTATGATCTTGGTTACGATATTTCCTGGGGCAGGGAAGAAGAGATGAGAGTTAGTCACGGTTTATTCCAAAATGCTCAAAGGCTTGATTTAATTTGGAATGAAATTGTTTCGATGTCTTCTGATTCTACAAATATTATTCGCAGCTTTGATTTGACAATTACTTTCAACCCTACTGACATTATTGATGTAGACGGAAGAATAAATATTACTTTACGAAAAAATGAAGAAAATAAGTGGCAAATAACAAACTGGCTCGACGAATCCAACTTCTAATATTATGCTAATATTTTATTTAACCGAAACTCTCCGATCAATAAGGCAGTCTAAACTTGCTTCGTTTATAACTATTGTTTCGCTGTCGATAGCAATAATTGCAACAAACACATCCGTTGCACTGGTTCTGCTCTCCAATAAAATAGATGATGAACTAAAAGAGCGTGTTGAACTTGATATATTCTTGAACACCGGTACTCACCAAAATGATATCGTTCGCTTTGGCAATGAACTCAAGAGTGATGATCGTATTCAAACAGTTGAGTATATTTCGAAGGAAAAGGCAGAATCAAATTTTATCAAAGAAACCGGTGAAGATTTCAAATCAATTTTAGAAGCTAACCCGCTTCCGGCATCATACCGAGTGAAGTTCAAATCACAAAATGTTGAGCAGTCTACAATAGAAAGTTTTGTGAAAGAAATTGAAAAAAAGCCTTTTGTTGATGAGGTGATTTACGACTATTCAACAATTATTGCATTAATAAACTTTATTAACTCAAGTAAGTATATAATCTTTGCTATTTCATTTATATTTGTACTGCTCGCTATTTATTTAGTTTACTCAACCAATAAACTTCAGCTTCAAAATAAGATTGAGAAATTTAACACTATGAAATTGGTGGGTGCAAAGCTGAGCACGCTTAAAATCCCAATTTATTTGACGGGATTCATGTTCGGTTTAATTGCCGCTGTAATTTCCATCACGCTGATGTTTGGTTTTGTAGAGTTTGTTCAGAGATTTTATTATAATTTCAATTTCCTTAATTACATATATTTTGGTACATTGATAATCATTATTTCAGGGCTATTGTACGGAATTTTGGGCAGTATCATCACTTCACGCGGAATTACGCTAAAAGTAAACAAATTGAAATAAGTTCAAATAGAGGAAAATTTTATGAAATTAAGATTTATTCCAATTCTTTTCTTATTGCTAACCATTTCGGTATTTGCACAAAAAGACTACGAAATTGGTGCTTCTCCGTTAGATAGAAATTATCGTCAAGGCGGACTTTATGACTATTCGGATCCTACTTCTGTCAATATGAAAGTAGCTGTTTGGGGATTTATGCGTTATCCGGGAAGATATATAGTACCCGTTAACACTACTGTGGCTGATTTGTTGTCTTATGCCGGCGGTCCAACAGACGATGCAAACTTGGAAGATATCCGGTTGTATAGAGTTATGGAAGACTCTACACAAATAATGATTAAAATTAATTATAATGATTTATTCTGGGAAGAGAGGCTCGAGACCAGGAAAAAATATGTACCGGAGATTAAAGGTGGAGATATTCTTTTAGTTCCCGGAGCACCGCGTCTTTATTTTAAAGATTGGTTCAGCATAACTCTTTCCGTTGTATCTACTCTTATTTCCTTATCAATTCTTATTTTAAATATTGTCAAAAATAATTAAAGGTAAATAGTGAAGAACCAAGATTTTATGAATGAACAAAACGAAACTACGTTAAAAGATTATATAAATCTTATCCGTCAAAATCTTTTACCGATTTCGATAATTACTTTGGCTGCAGTCGGCATAGCCGTATTCTATGCACTTACTGCTACAAATATTTATACAAGTACTACTTCGATGAAATTATATGAACCTTCGGGAAATATTCTTGAAGCTCCGCTTTTGCCTGAATTCCAGGATTTCGGCAGTGATAGATTCATTGCTAATGAAATTGAAATTTTGAAAAGCTTTACAACACGTGAACGAGTTGCAAATGCTCTAATAGATTCATTCCGTTTAGCTAATGATCCGAATGATTTTTACTTAATCTATGATCAAGAAACTCTTTTTTCCGATAACGAAAGAAAGGAATTGAAAACAATTCGAGACTTGGCACAAACATTTGATGAAAAATCCGGTATTGTTACAATTGAACAAAAAAGAGGACTCGATATTGTCGACATCTCTGTCGAATCACCTTCTCCTAAAGAAGCGGCATTGATTGCCAACATTTATGCTAAGAGTTATTTGGACCTAAACCTTGAATACAATAGAAAACAACTCGTTGTCGTAAAAGAATTTTTGGAAGATCAACGTAAAGGTAAGTTAGATGAGCTTCTTTTTGCAGAAGAACAATTGAAAAATTACCAGGAAGAAAGAGGCGTAGTTGATCTTACTGAACAAGCCAAAGCATTGATTGAGCAGTTGACGACTTTTGAATCTCAGCGTAATGCTACAAAAATTGATATGACGATTTCTAAGAAAAGCCTTGATCAATACAAAGAAGAATTAGAAAAGCAAGATCCGAGAATAAAAGATTATTTGGAAAGTTTTGCCGCCGAACCGTATATCAAAAGTCTTCAAACTCAAATTGCACAGCTTCAATCTCAGCGTGACTTAGCCCTTTCTAATATTGAACAATCCGGCATTGGAACTCCTGTAACTCGTGAATACGACAAGAAAATTGAAGATCTTAAAAACAAGTTAACCGAGCAAATTCAAGTTTATAAAGCCGGTATTTTTGCATCTAACCCTGAGCAAATTCAAGAATTAACTCAAAAGGTCCTCGAAGAGGAGGTTAGATATCAATCACTTTTATCTTCCTATAAAGAATTGGATGAACTTGTTCAGAGATATGAAACTCGTTTTAATGAAATGCCGAAACGAACTCTCGATTTGGCGAGACTGCAGAGAATTAAAACCGCTAATGAAAAACTGTATTTACTTGTTGAAGAAAAATATCAGGAAGCACAGATAAATGAGCAATCTACTCCAGGTAATGTGTTAATTATTGACGATGCAAGAGTTCCCGAAAAACCATCGAAGCCAAACAGAATTTTGATAATTGCTGTGGGACTAGTTTTGGGTATGGGATTAGGTTTTGGTTTCGCTTTTATTCGTAATTATTTTGATAATACTGTCAAAACTCCCGAGGAATTACAGCAGAAAAATATTAGCCTGCTTGCGTGGATTCCTGAAATGTACATCTCTGAGAAAAACAAAGTTAGTGGAAGCGAGTTCATAGTAAACAAAAAATCCGATTCCACTGCGAGTGAAGCATATCGAGCATTGAGAACAAGAATTCGTTACTCCGGTGTTGAAGGAAAGATGCCGAAAAAATTGTTGGTAACATCCTCGTCAGCCGGAGAGGGGAAAACTACAACGGCTGTGAACTTAGCAGGAAGTTTTGCTCAAGCTAACCAAAGGGTTTTACTGCTTGATTGTGATTTAAGAAAGCCTCGTGTGCATAAAATTTTTGGCGATGAAAGATATCCCGGGTTTATTGATTACTTTTTCGGTCAAGCCACCTTCGATGAACTAATTAGAAAAACCGAACAGAATAATCTGTATTATATTACTGGCGGAACGATACCCCCTAATCCCGCCGAGATTCTTGGTTCAAATAAGATGGAGGAGTTTTTGGCAAAACTTGAAATGCAATTCGATTTAATTGTAATTGATTCTCCACCTATTATTGCAGTTACCGATTCGGAAATTTTGGCTCAAGAAGTTGACGGTGTAATGCTTGTTATAGCAGCCGGTGTTACTGAATACGATATTCTTTTCAAATCTCTCGATGTATTAAAAATGGCTAAATCTCATTTCTTAGGAACGGTACTTAACAAATTTGCATACCGACCCGGGTACGGTTCATACTATAAGTATTATTATTACTATTACAATACACCGGGGAATGGTAAAGAAAATAAAAAGAAAATGACCAAAGTATAATATTTTATACTGTAGCACAGACATTCCTGTCTGTGCAATTAAACCTGTTTGTACCCTTAAACCCGTCTGTACACTTAAACAACATATAAACATTAAAGCTGCACAGATTGGAAAATCTGTGCTACAAAAAAACTTAATAGTCCCCAAAAAAAAGGCAGCCAAACGGCTGCCTTTTTTATCTTGCATATTGTGTCATGCTAATTACATCTCTATTAATACATTCCGTCCATACCGCCCATTCCTCCAGGAGGCATAGCCGGAGCTTTTTCTTCTTCTGGTTTTTCGTAAACAACTGCTTCTGTTGTTAAAAGTAATGACGAAACCGAAGCAGCATTCTCTAAAGCAGTTCTTGTTACTTTTGTTGGATCGATAACGCCTGCTTTATAGAGGTTTTCATATTCTTCGGTTGCTGCGTTAAATCCGTAATCGTCTTTACCCTCAAGTACTTTGTTCAATACAACCGCACCTTCAAGACCGGCATTCTTAACAATTTGTTTCAGCGGTTCGGCTAATGCTTTTTCGATTATTTTTACACCGGTTGTCTGATCAAGATTTTCGCCTTCAAGTTTTTCAAGTTCGGCAATTGCTCTAACCAATGCAACACCGCCGCCGGGAACAATACCTTCCTCAACAGCTGCACGTGTAGCATGTAAAGCATCTTCAACTCTTGCTTTCTTTTCTTTCATTTCTATTTCAGTAGCTGCACCGATCTTCAATACAGCAACACCACCGGAAAGTTTTGCTAATCTTTCTTGAAGTTTTTCTCTATCGTAGTCTGAAGTTGTGTTTTCAATTTGAGCTTTGATTTCATTTATTCTCTTCTTAATGTCTTCAGGTTTGCCTGCACCTTCAACAATAGTCGTATTGTCTTTATCTATGTTTACTTTTGAAGCAGTACCGAGATATTCAACAGTAGCATTTTCTAATTTGAATCCTCTTTCTTCTGAAATTACGGTACCGCCGGTTAAGATTGCGATGTCTTCCAACATTGCTTTTCTTCTGTCACCGAATCCGGGAGCTTTAACAGCACATACCTTTAGTGTACCGCGTAATTTGTTTACAACTAATGTTGCGAGTGCTTCGCCTTCAAGATCTTCTGCAATTATCAATAGAGGTTTACCTGATTGAGCGACTTTTTCAAGTACAGGTAATAGATCTTTCATTGCGGAGATTTTTTTGTCGTGGATTAAGATATATGGATTTTCTAATTCAGCTTCCATTGATTCGGAATTAGTAACGAAATAAGGGGAGAGGTAACCGCGGTCAAATTGCATACCTTCTACCACTTCTAATCCGGTTTCGGTACCTTTTGCTTCTTCAACAGTTATAACACCGTCTTTACCGACTTTTTCCATAGCATCTGCAATGAGGTTGCCGATGGTTTTATCGTTGTTAGCGGAGATAGAACCAACTTGTGCAATTTCATCTCTTCCTTCAACATCGCGGCTTAATGTTTTCAAATAGTCAACTACTTTTGTTACCGCTAAATCAATACCTCTTTTGAGGTCCATCGGGTTAGCACCGGCAGTAACGTTTTTCAGACCTTCGCGATAAATTGCTTGTGCTAAAACCGTAGCGGTAGTTGTACCGTCACCTGCCACATCACTGGTTTTGGAAGCAACTTCGCGAACCATTTGTGCACCCATATTTTCATTTGGGTCTTCTAATTCAATTTCTTTTGCAACGGAAACACCATCTTTTGTTACAGTTGGTGCACCGAATTTTTTATCGATAATTACATTTCTTCCTTTGGGCCCTAGTGTTACCTTCACAGCATTAGCAAGTTTGTCGACACCCACTTTAAGAGCATTTCTTGCTTCGCTGCTGTACTCAATTATTTTAGCTGACATATTAATGTCCTCCGTTTTTTATTTAAAGTAATTTTTCAGTCCTTGTATGATGCAAAGAATTATTCAACGATTCCGTAAATATCTGATTCACGCATAATCAAATATTCTTCGCCTTCAATGTTAACTTCAGTGCCGGAATATTTTCCGTATAGAACTTTGTTACCTACCTGTACATTCATCTTTATTTCTTTGCCTTCATCGGTTATTCTGCCCGGGCCTACTGCTATAATTGTACCTTCAATTGGTTTTTCTTTTGCAGTGTCGGGAAGAATAATTCCGCCTTTAGTTTTTTCTTCGGCAGCCATTGGTTTTACAATTACTCTGTCTGCCAAAGGCTTAATTTTGAAATCTGCCATAGCTTTCCTCCGTTTGGTTAAGATTTATTATTAATTTTGGGGTATTAGCACTCAAAAAGAACGAGTGCTAATATAAGACAGAAAGGCGGTTTTGTCAAGAGGTTTTTGATAAAAAAGTTTGAAAATGGGCTGAAAATGGATAATAAAATAAATTAAGTTTTTGATTATTTGAATATCTTATTATTGCTTATCTTCTTCCACTTCTACAGATCTTGCAAAAATATAGTCTACATTCTTTAGCATTTTTTCATTATCAAAAATGTCTTCAATTTCTTTTTCTGAAAGAAGCTTCATTATTTCGGGATTGGCCAAAAGCTCATCTTTTAGATTTTTGTTCTCGTCCTGCCACACATCCATAGCACAGGTTTGAACCAATTTGTATGCTTCTTCTCTTGTAATTCCTTTATTTATTAATTGTAAAAGTACGGTTTGTGAGAAAACTAATCCGCGAGTTTTGTTTAAGTTCCTAATCATATTTCCCGGATATACAATGAGGTTGGATATTAATTTTATCATCAAGTCAAGCATATAGTTGAGAAGTATACAGCTATCCGGCATTATCACTCTCTCTACGGAAGAATGTGAAATATCACGTTCGTGCCAAAGAGCTACGTTTTCTAAAGCAGCCATTGCGTTTGAACGAATTAATCGAGCAAGCCCGGTAATTCTTTCGGATACAATCGGGTTGCGTTTATGAGGCATTGCAGAAGATCCTTTTTGTCCCTTTGAAAAGAATTCTTCAGCTTCTAAAACTTCGGTTCGTTGCAGATGTCTAATTTCAATTGCAATTTTTTCTAAAGATGCTGCAATTATCGCTAAGGTAGAAACAAACTCTGCATGCCTGTCTCTCTGTATAACTTGTGTGGAAACCGATGCAGGTTTCAATCCCATCTTTTTACAAACATATTCTTCAACCGTTGGGGACAGATGTTCAAACGTTCCGACAGCTCCGGAAATTTGTCCCACACTTATTGCGGCAATCGCATTTTTAAGTCTAACAATGTTGCGTTTACTTTCTTCATACCATAAAGCGAATTTCAATCCCATTGAAGTAGGCTCAGCGTGAATACCGTGACTTCTTCCAACGCAAATTGTTTTTTTATGTTCAAGCGCTCTTTTCTTTAATGCCTCTTTTAATTCAAGTAATTGTTTTAATAAAATTTCTCCCGAAGATTTGAGTTGATAGGAGAGTGTTGTATCGAGAATATCTGAAGAAGTCATACCGTAATGAATATGTCTTGATTCCGGCCCAACATATTCGGCAACGTTTGTAAGAAATGCAATCACATCATGCTTTGTTGTTTCTTCAATTTCCAGAATGCGTTTTACATCGAATGTGGCTTTCTTTTTTATAATATCAACATCCTCTTTCGGAATTTCTCCCATTTCGGCTCTGGCTTCGCATGCAAGAATTTCAATTTGCAGCCAAGTCGAAAACTTAAATTCATCTTCCCAAATTTTTCCCATTTCGGGACGCGTATATCTTTCAATCATTTCGTTTCTCTAATTTCATTGTTTTTGTTATACGTTGATTATCTCTTACAATAGTGAAAGTAAGTGTATCGCCGGTTTTAAATTCCTGTAAAATACCGATCAATGTTTCATCGTCGTTTACTTTATATTTATCAACTCGTAAAATAATATCGCCTACCTTTAAATCGGCTCTTGCGGCCGGAGAATTATCGGCAATGTGTGTTATGATTACACCGCGTGTACTTTCCAAATTATAATATTTGGCAATCCCTTGGTCAACGGCTTGAATACGAAGGCCCGTCCAAAAGTCCCGATCTACTTTGCCATTAGTTTTTAGTTCGGTAACAATTTTTTGAATTTTTTCAACAGGGATTGCAAAACCTACTCCCACATTTCCGCGCGACCCGTCAGCTGTAAAAATTAATGTATTCATTCCAATTAATTCACCCAGACTGTTTACAAGCGGACCGCCGCTGTTGCCTCCGTTAATTGCTGCATCGGTTTGTATCATGTTAACATAATAGCGGTTATTTGCTTGACCCAAATTCATACCGGTGGAACTAATTACTCCCACCGTTACTGTCGGCTTATCATTAATATCAAAGAGTCCGAAAGGGTTACCTAATGCGATTACCCATTCACCTATTAATAAATCATCAGACCTTCCAAAACTTATATATGGTAAGTTATTTGCATCAATTTTCAACAAGCATATATCGGATGCCATATCCGAACCGATAACTTCGGCTTCATATTGTTTTCCGTCAGTCATCGTAACAATAACTTCAACGGCATTGCCAGCTACGTGATCGTTTGTTACGATGTAACCGTCGGGTGAAATTATATATCCGCTTCCCAAACCTTGAACTCGCTGCTGCCTTCTAAAATAATCTCTAAAATATGGATCATCTCTAAAAAAATTATACCAAGGTGAACGGTATTCTCTGATTTCCACTACGTTGATACCAACTACTGCAGGGTTGACTTTCTTAATCGTTTCGGTAATTACCGTTTGTCTTCCTACATTAATACTGTCGGTTATTGCTTGTCTTTGAACAGCGGGAATGACTTTTTCGCTTTCTTCCTTCTTAGAAGGGTCTTTAGCAAAACTATTACTGTAATACAAAAACCCTAATACTATCGATACAATAAATAATGTAGTTATAGACGAAATAAAAATTACTTTAATCTGTTTCATAAGAATCCCTTGAAGATTTTCTCTTTTGATTAAAGAACCATTCTTTGAAAGGTTCAATGTGCCGACTCATAATTACAGCCATAATAATTGCAACTGAAATTCCGAAAATCCAATTTTCATCGGCACTTTCTTTTGTATATTTATTGAGAATATCCGAATTTGAAATTGCAATTGCACCGGTCAAAATTGTAGCGGCGATATTCGAAAAATGTATATGTCTGCGAAATAAATAAGCTACAATCCAAAATACAATCCAAATAACCGGAACAGAATACGCGAATAAAATAGAACCGCCGAGGGCGGTAGCTAAACCTCTTCCGCCTCTGAACTTTATCCAAGGTGAATAACAATGGGCTAAAACTGCGGCCCCTAATGCAAGCACTGAATAAAGAAAATCATTCCCGAAAATTTGCTGCACCACATAAACCGAAACGAGTCCCTTTAAAAAATCAATTATCAATACTGCAATTCCAAGAAGTTTTGATTTAGTCACTTCATAGGAATTGAGAGCTCCTACGTTTTTTGAACCCTCGTTAGTTATGTCAATCCCACGGAACTTGCGAAGTATTAAATAAGCGGATGGAACAGAACCGAGAATGTATCCGATTATAAATGAAAGTAAATATGCCATTGTTGTTCACTGAATTTTTGAATACCAAATTTACAATATTAATTCGGAATTGTGTAATTCTGTAATTTATAGGATCGGGGGACCATTGAAAATACACTGACTCTACAATACCATTTCTTCCGTGTTTATACAGTAAGAGGAAATAGTGTTCTTTCGAGCCACTAATGCACTAATTAAAGCCGAATGAATTATTACCCAAAACTTCGTTCAACTTTGAGCTTGCCCACTTTTGGCGTGGTCTGACTTCGTGAGACTTAGTGAAACAAAAAAACACAAAGCCCCGACAAGTATAATCAACGTCATACAAAAATTTAACAATGCAGCAATTTTAATTCGCCAAATCCGCCAATCCGCTAAATTAATTTGCCCGTTAGCCTTTGAGCTTTTGTCTTTGAGCTTTACCCTTTACCTTCCTAACTTAATAAAATCACCTTATTCATTTCTTAGTCTTTTTATCTCAAATTAAACGCTAAAAGAAACTTCACTTTTCAGTAAATGATTCATATCTTTCAAGCTTAAGATTTCCGAAAAATTAAATACAAAAATGCAATATTGATATTCATTTTTTTTACCATTATTTACAGTGTCAATTTTTTCGGAATTTTAAGTATTAGTATGGAGAAATCATGGTTAATTTTATCGGGACTTTCAACGTCGTCCCTTTTTTACCTAAGAAATTATCTGCCCTTTTAGATATTGCTAATAATTTATATTGGACTTGGAATCAAGATGCTGTTGAACTTTTTAGAAGATTAGATAGGGAACTTTGGGATTCATTAAATCATAATCCTATTCTATTGCTTGGTAAAGTTAGCCAAGAAAGATTAACTGAAGTCTCGAACGATGATGGTTTCTTAGCACACCTCAGCAGAGTCCATTCCGATTTAAATAATTACCTTCAAGAAAGTACTTGGTATCAAAAAACTCATAAGAAAGAAAAGAAACCTTTTATCGCTTACTTTTCAGCAGAGTTTGGCTTGACCGAATGCCTGCAGATTTATTCGGGCGGATTAGGAGTTCTTGCCGGCGATCACTTAAAATCTGCAAGCGATTTGGGTATTCCACTGGTTGGAATGGGTCTATGTTACCGTGAAGGTTATTTCCAACAATATCTTTCAAGTGACGGCTGGCAGCAGGAACGTTACGAAATGACCGACTTTTATAACCAGCCTATGACTCTTGTAACCGACAAAGAAGGCAATGCAATAAAAATAGAGTTGCAGTTCCCCGGAAGAAAGGTTTACGTCCAAATTTGGAAAATCCAAGTTGGTAGAGTTCCTTTATTTTTATTGGATACCTACCTTCCCGAAAATACAGAGGAAGATAAAAACATTACACGCACTCTTTACGGCGGAAACATTGAAACAAGAATTCAACAGGAAATTGTGCTCGGCATCGGTGGCATTCGTGCCTTGCACGCAATGGAAATCTCACCCCTCGTTTGTCATATGAACGAAGGACATTCGGCCTTTTTAGCTCTAGAAAGAATCAGAACGTTAATTAATAAATACAATCTTTCCTTCGAAGAAGCGAAAAACATTAATTTCTATTCGAATGTATTTACTACCCATACACCCGTGCCTGCTGGTATCGATGTTTTCTCAGGCGAGCTTGTTGAAAAATATTTCGGTGATTATTATAGAAAAGAACTCGGTATAAGCGATAAACAATTTTATAGACTTGGTACAATTATCAAAAAGAAAGAACCGGCTAATTTTAATATGGCTCATCTTGCAATGAACATGGCTGGGTTTGTTAACGGTGTAAGTAAACTGCACGGACAAGTTTCAAAGAAAATGTGGGTCGATGGTTTTGAGAATGTACCTTTCGATGAAATACCGATTGATTACGTAACAAACGGAGTCCATACTTTATCTCATCTCTCCTACGATATGAATGAACTGTTCTATCGTTATCTCGGAGATAAATTTTTCTCCGACCCGGCAGATACGGAACTATGGAAGCAAATTGATGAAATCCCCGACGAAGAATTATGGCGTACACATGAGAGAAGAAGAGAACGTTTGATTGCCTTTGCAAGAAAAAGACTAAAACAGCAAATCATCGATAGGGGAGGAGCCGATTCTGAAATTAGAGCTGCTTCGGAAGTCCTAAATGCTTCCGCTTTAACTATCGGTTTTGCAAGAAGATTTGCAACATATAAAAGAGCTACTCTAATTTTCAAAGATATTGAAAGATTGGTAAGCATACTTTGCGACGCAAATAAACCGGTGCAATTAATCATTGCCGGTAAAGCTCACCCAAGAGACGAAGAGGGCAAAGAACTGATTCAAGCAATAATTGATATTGCAAAAGACGATCTACTTAGAAAAAGAGTCGTCTTTATTGAAAACTATGATATGAATGTTGCTCGCTATATGGTTGAAGGATGTGATGTTTGGCTTAATAACCCGAGAAGACCTCTTGAAGCAAGCGGTACTTCGGGAATGAAAGTTATTGCAAACGGAGGATTAAACTTCAGCGTTCTTGATGGATGGTGGGACGAAGGATACTCCTCAGATGTTGGATGGAAAATCGGTAACGGTGAAGAATACAATGATTTGGATTACCAAGATGAGTTGGAATCTCGTATGATTTATGATACTTTGGAAAAAGAAATTGTTCCTACTTTTTACGAAAGGGGTGATGACAGACTGCCCCGTCAATGGATTAAAATGATGAAAGCCTCCATCAAGAAGAACGGACCGGCTTATAATACTAATAGAATGGTTGAACAATACGTCACTAAATTTTATCTGAAGTCCTTTGAGCGCAGAACTCTCTTAATGAAAGATGATTGGAAACTTGCAAAAGAATTTTCTGTTTGGAAAAGTAACTTGATTTCCAAATGGGATAAAATAAAATTTGATAAAATTGAACATGTAAAAGATGATACCGGTTTGAAAGTAGGCGGTAAATTTATTGTTGATGCTGAAATCGATTTGGGTGAATTAACACCCGATGATGTTGAAGTGCAAATTTATTACGGAAAACTTGTCGGAAATGGCGATACTCAGAAGAACCATTTTTCTGTTATGAACCATATTGCAAAAACAAAAGGGAAGTCTCACCAATATCAAGGTGAAGTCGATTGTAAAGATACCGGCCAATTCGGTTATACGTTAAGAATACTTCCAAAACATAAATTGCTTATTAATCCGTTTGAATTAGGACTAATAAAGTGGGCAAAATAAATGCTGCTTGAAACCTTAGAAGTAAGAAAAAAAGATGTAATGATTTTTTCTCAAAACAAATTTGATTTTACCGACAATTTTAGGATAATTCTGAAGTCGCAAAAAATTAAACGACCGAGAAAAATCAGTTACTTTGATGTATGTGAGTTTGTTAAAGACCCGATTCCTAAAAATCTTATTGTCTATCGTCTTTTAACTAATGTCTCAGATCTCGATGCATATTCAACTAAGTACGGCTACTTCATTAAAATACACGGTAAACCGGAATTGATTTATTTTGACCCGGTTTTTGCTATTAAAGATATTAGGCATCTTCGCTTTGACTTTGACCCGGATATGTTCCGTTTTAAAATTCAACAGGTGGGACTCACTTCTCACAGTGTTCAAGGTTCCGAAGCAGACTACGATGAAGTTTTTAGTTTCGACCTGAAAGCTCACGAAGCACAAAATCAAAACGATAAAATTTTTGCGGATGCCATTTTTGCATTTGATGATTCTTACAAAGATGAAGAAGATTCTTTCGACGAAGATGATATAATCGAAAAGAAAATTAATGCTGAACTCGAAAAAGATTTTAAGGGTGAGGGAATTGCAAGATTAGAAAATATTTCTGAAGAGAATTCTGAAAATAAAGAGCATTTATCTAAAGCTAAGTTTACCGATGATCAATCAAGCTATTCTAAACGCGATCAAAAAGTTGATTTACTGAAAAAAGCATTAGGTATCACGACTTCAAATATTTCCGATTCTGAAAGTGAGGAAATCGATGATGGTAAAACTCCGCCTAAAACAAACGAAAGTTTGTTTGATCTCTTTAAAAGCACTGCAAAGTTTTCAGACGTAGAGTCGCGAAAGAATCAGTCTTTTATCTTAAAACTTCGTAACGACGATTAGTTGTATACTTTATAGAGTTCACTTTACTTATGGAGAATATATGAAAGTTCCTTTGCTTGATCTTAAACCTCAGTATCAATCTTTAAAGAAAGAATTAGACGATGCGCTGCTTCGTGTAGCAGAATCGCAATATTTTATACTCGGACCCGAAGTTGAAGAGATGGAAAAACAGTTTTGTGATTTTCTCGGTTGTAAATATTCCTACGGTGTTTCTTCCGGTACCGATGCATTACTTTTAGCGTTAATGGCGGTTGGCATTCAACCGGGTGATGAAGTTATTCTTCCTACATACTCTTTCTTTGCTACTGCCGGTGTTGTTGCACGATTAAATGCGAAACCTGTTTTAGTTGATTCTGATCCTGTTACTTTTAATATTAACGCCGACGAAATTGAATCTAAAATCACTGCAAAAACAAAAGCAATTATTCCTGTTCATTTGTATGGGCAAAGTGCTGATATGAATAAGATTATGGAGATTGCTGAAAAGCATAATCTTTTTGTAATTGAAGACGGTGCACAGGCAATCAGTACTCAATTTGAAGACGGTAGAGCAGTTGGTACTATTGGACATATCGGTTGTTTCTCATTTTTCCCGAGTAAAAATTTGGGCTGCTTCGGTGACGGCGGCTTGGTTGTTACTAACAACGATGATTTAGCTTACAAGTTGAAAATTATGAGAGTACACGGAGGCGATCCTAAATACGTTCATAAGGTTATTGGTGGTAATTTTAGAATCGATGCACTACAAGCTGCCGTGTTGAAAGTTAAACTTCCGCACTTAAATTCTTGGTCGCAGAAGCGTAGAGAAAATGCAAATTTATATTCCAAACTTTTTATCGAAAAAGGTTTAGCTTCTGAAGAAGGTCTAACCGAATTCGATGATAATAATAAAGTGTTGTTACCCAATGCTGTTTACAAAAATGACACGTTGCAAAATTACCACATTTATAATCAGTACGTTGTTCGTGTTCAACAACGTGATGAACTTAGAAAGTTTTTAACTGAAAATTCTATTGGCACGGAAATTTATTATCCTATCCCGTTTCACTTGCAAGAATGCTTTAATTATTTGGGACATAAAAAGGGTGATTTTACTGTTGCGGAATTCTGCGCCGATACTTCTATTGCATTGCCGATTTTCCCTGAACTATCTGATGAGCAAATTAATTATGTCGTTGATAAATTCAGTGAATTCCTAAAGTAGGGCATTTAATAATTCTAATTTGCAAGTATTATTTATTTTTGTTGATTTGAGTCAAGACAAAATGATTTTTTCGTGAATTCGATATTTGGTCTTAGATTAGATTAATAATTTTACTAAATTCCATATTCAAATTTAAAACGGTATGCCGCGTTTAATTTAAATGTGACTTACGTGGCGAAGCTGTAATTAAAGGACAATTTATTTATGAAATCAAAGCAAACTTTACTTAATCTCATTGAAAAAAAACAAGCCAAAATAGGAATTATTGGCTTGGGATATGTTGGATTACCTTTGGGTTTAGAGTTCATTGAAGGCGGATTTAATGTGATTGGTTTTGATGTTGATGAAAAAAAGATTCCAATTCTTCTAAACGGTAACAGCTATATTAAGCATATTAAAGATGAGCGAATCAAAAATGCTGTTGATACCGGAAGACTTGAGGCTACTACCGACTTCTCTCGTTTACCTGAAGTGGATGTAATCATTATTTGTGTGCCCACTCCTCTTGATGAACATCGCGAACCTGATATGAGTTATGTTGTTTCGACCGCAGAAACTATCCAAAAATATTTGAGGGAAGGACAATTAGTTACACTCGAATCAACTACATATCCCGGAACTACTGAAGAAATTTTATTACCGCTTTTCGAAGATGCTCCATCTTTCAAAAGTAAAGGTAAAGTTGGGAAAGATTTTTATCTGGCATTCTCTCCTGAACGTGAAGATCCGAATAATCCAAACTTTACAACCAAAACTATCCCTAAAGTTATTGGTGGATGTACTGAAGCCTGTTTGGAAGTTGCAAAAGCTGTTTATGATGCCGTCATTGATAAAACTGTTCCGGTTAGCTCACCTCGTGTCGCAGAAGCAACCAAGCTTTTGGAAAATATTTATCGCTCGGTTAATATTGCTCTTGTAAACGAACTCAAAATGGTTTTCCACCGGATGGACATAGATATTTGGGAAGTGATTAATGCGGCTTCTTCTAAACCGTTCGGTTATCATCCGTTTTATCCGGGACCCGGACTCGGCGGTCACTGCATCCCAATTGATCCATTTTATCTTACTTGGAAAGCTCGCGAGTATGAAGTGAATACAAAGTTTATTGAATTGGCGGGAGAAATAAATACTCATCAGCCTTATTACGTTGTTCAAAGAGTAATGGAAGTTCTTAACCAACGCGGAAAATCTTTAAACGGTGCCAAGGTATTAATTCTCGGTGCCGCTTATAAAAAGAATATCGATGATATGCGAGAATCACCTTCGCTTAAATTGATTGAAATTCTTCGCTCAAAAGGTGCAGTCGTTTCCTACAACGATCCTTATGTTCCTAAACTGCCACCGACAAGAAAATATAAATTTGATATGGAATCTGTTGAATTGACTGAAAATAATTTGCAAGATTTTGAATTAATCCTTTTATCAACAGATCATGATGTTTATGATTATGAATTCATTATCAAAAACTCAAAATTAGTAATTGATACTCGCAATGCTTTTAGAAAAAAGGGTATTCAATCTGATAAACTATACGATGCATAAATCCGCTAATTCACTTAATTATGACTAAAAACATCACCTGGCATAATTCCAAAATTACACAAACCGATCGTTCACAACTTAACGAGCATAATGCTGCTTGTATTTGGTTTACGGGACTTTCAGGCAGCGGTAAGTCTACCTTAGCTGTTGAACTTGAACATGAATTATATAAACTAAGTGTTCATTCATACATATTAGACGGTGATAATATCCGTCATGGTTTGAATAAAGACCTCGGTTTTGCCGACGAAGATAGGGAAGAAAATATTAGGCGAATCGGTGAGGTTGCCAGACTTTTTGTTGATGCCGGTATTATAGTAATCACTGCTTTTATCTCTCCGTTCCGAAAAGATCGAGATAATGTGCGGAAACTTTTTGATAAGAATCAATTTATTGAGATATTTGTTGACTGTGATTTAAAAACTTGTGAAGAACGCGATCCCAAAGGCTTGTATAAAAAAGCAAGACAAGGTGAGATCAAAGATTTTACAGGAATTGATTCGCCTTACGAAGAACCGCTAAATCCGGAATTAAAACTTTATAACGATAGTTCAACCAAAGTCTCCGAAAACGTCAAAAAAATTATTAATTATCTAAAAAAAGAATCAATTATTTAATAATCTTTGTGAAACTTCGTGAGTACTTGGTGATACATTGTGACACGCTTTGGTTCACTAAGTTCCACTAAGTTTACACATATTATCTCTAAGGTTTTCTAAATCGGTATATTATGACAAACAAATACTACATTACCCACTTAAAAGAACTTGAATCCGAAGCTATCTTTGTACTTCGAGAAGTAGCAGCACAATTTCAAAACCCGGTATTGTTGTTTTCCGGGGGTAAAGATTCAATTGTACTCGGCTGGCTATCCAAAAAAGCATTTTCTCCGGCAAAAATTCCTTACCCTATGATGCACGTTGATACGGGACATAATTTCCCGGAGACAATAGAGTTCAGAGATAACTTTGTTAAACAAATTAATGCACGACTCGTAGTCGCTTCAGTTCAGGAATCAATCGATAAGGGAAGGGTTGTTGAAGAAAAAGGGAAGTATGCTTCCCGAAATGTTCTTCAAACAACTACACTTCTTGATGCAATCGAAGAACATAAATTTGACGCCGCAATCGGCGGCGCACGCAGAGATGAGGAAAAGGCTCGCGCTAAAGAAAGATTCTTCTCTCACCGTGATGAGTTCGGGCAGTGGGATCCTAAAAATCAACGCCCGGAGCTTTGGAATATTTTTAACGGTAGAAAAAATATGGGTGAACATTTTAGAGTTTTCCCCCTTAGTAATTGGACCGAAATGGATGTGTGGCAATACATTGCTTTGGAAAATATTCCTATACCCGAAATTTATTTTTCACATAAACGTAAAGTTGTGCATCGCGACGGCGTGATGCTCGCCGTTTCACCTTATGTTCAAGTTGATGATGACGATAAAGTTGAAGAACTTATTGTACGCTGCAGAACTGTCGGTGATATGACTTGCACCGGTGTGGTTACTTCCGAGGCTAGGACAATTGAAGATATTATTCAAGAAGTTGCTGCATCAAGAATTACTGAACGCGGCGGACGATTTGATGATAAACGTTCCGACACCGCAATGGAAGACCGCAAAATCAACGGATATTTCTAAAAACAGAAGTCAGAATACAGAATTCAGAATTCAGTAGCCAGAAGCTAATAGAACAAACAAAAGGACTGAGAAGAGATTGAATGATTGTCAATCATCCAATCATGTTGAGCGTCTTTTGCAAAATCCCGACTTGTCGGGGCAATCAACCAATCCGTTTTTACTCAATCACCCAATCAGATTTTTTCAATCACCCAATCAGTTTTATCACAATCACCCAATCAGTTGTTGTTCAATCACCCAATCAGTTTTATACTTATGAATCAAGAATTAATTGAAAGAAACAAAAATATAAACAGAGGCTTTCGTAAATTAGAAGTATGGCAGCTAGCAATTGAGTTTTATGTTTTTGTAAAGGATAAAATAAGAAGATTAGGTGATCTGCCGTTCAAGGTAAAAGCACAAGTTGAAGATTCAGCTTTTTCTTGTCATTCCAATATTGCTGAAGGTTATAGTCGTAGGGGACTTAAAGAAAATATTCAATTAACAATATTGCACTCGCATCTTTAGCTGAAAATTACTCACAAGTATTTGCCTTGCATAAGGGCAGGGATATAGATTCCGAATGGTTCGACGAATATGATAAACAGCATTACAAATTAGAAAACAAGTTAATAACTTATAATAGATCACAGATAAAATTATTAAAAGATAAATCCGATTGGCACGATGATTATATCATCAAAGAAATAATAGAAAAGTATGAAGTAAAGGAGATTGAATGATTGTCAATCATCCAATCACTCAATCATCCAATCACTCAATCATCCAATCACTCAATCATCCAATCTGTTTTCTTCAATCACTCAATCATTTTTTATAGTAAAAAGAGAAATAACATATTATGACACATAACAAGAACACTTACCTAGATATGGAATTATTAAGATTTACGACTGCCGGTTCCGTAGATGATGGCAAATCAACATTAATCGGTAGACTACTTTTTGATAGCAAAGGTATTTTTGAAGACCAACTCGAATCAGTTAAAAAGAGCAGCGAGAAAAAAGGACTACATGATGTAGACCTTGCTTTGTTAACCGACGGTCTCCGTGCCGAAAGAGAACAAGGTATTACAATAGATGTCGCTTACAGGTATTTCGCAACACCTAAACGAAAGTTTATTATTGCAGATACGCCGGGACACGTCCAATACACACGTAATATGGTTACAGGTGCCTCAACTGCAAACCTTGCATTGATTCTTGTCGATGCAAGAAACGGTGTTGTCGAACAAACTAAACGCCATTCTTACATTGCTTCCTTACTTCGTATACCTCACCTTGTTATTTGTATTAACAAAATGGATCTCGTCGATTACAGCGAAGAACGTTACGAAGAAATTGTGGAAACTTATAAAGGTTTTGCAGCAAAGATGGATATCAAAGATGTTCAATATGTCCCCATCAGCGCGCTTAAAGGTGATAATGTTGTTGAACGCTCCAAAAATATGGACTGGTTTAAAGGGCCTACCCTTATGTATTTGCTCGAACATATTCATATCGCAAGTGACTATAACCATATTGATGCCCGGCTGCCGGTTCAATTTATAATTAGACCGCAGAAAGTTGAAGGGTATCACGATTACCGGGGTTTCGCCGGACGAATTACAAGCGGAATTTTTAGAAAAGGAGACGAGGTTACTATTCTTCCGTCTGGTTTTACAAGTACAATAAAGAGCATCAGAGAAGGTGAAAATGTAATTGAAGAAGCTTATCCTCCTATGTCAATTGCAATCGAATTGGAAGATGACCTGGATATCAGTCGTGGCGATATGATTGTTAAACCGAATAATCAGCCCGAAGTTAATCAAGATATTGATACAATGCTTTGCTGGTTTAGCCCGCAACCGTTAAAAGTAGGTGGTAAATATGTACTTAGACATACAACCGCCGAAGTGAGAACAATGATAAAGGATGTTGTTTATAAAATGGATATTAATGAACTGCAGAAAAATGAAAACGATAAGGATGTTAAGATGAACGATATAGCTCGAATAAAACTTCGAACCACCAAACCTCTATTTTTTGATCCCTATAAAAAGAATAGAGAAACCGGCAGCTTAATTTTAGTTGACGAAGCAACAAACAATACTGTTGCCGCCGGTATGATTAGATAAAGCAAAACCGTATTCGTGCATTCGTGGCTAAAGCAGTTCGCCGCTAATCCTCCAAAGGCAGGCAAGTGCATTTATAATAGCCGAATAAATAATGATGCTAAAAAAATACTTTGAGAAACTTTGTGATACTCTTCAAAACTAAAATCAATCAATCAATCAATCAATCAATCAATCAATCAATCAATCAATCAATCAATATTCCCTCTTTTAGATGAACGAATCAAAACAATATCAATTATTAACTAACTCAATAACCGCCGCACTAAAAGCCGGTGAAGAAATTCTCAAAATTTATCAAACCGATGATTTCAATGTAGAAATGAAATCCGACAATTCACCATTAACTAAAGCGGATAAAGCATCACACAAAATAATTAGTGGAATACTTAACAATCAACCAATCATCCAATCATTAAATCAAAATAGACATCCTGAAGAAAAAGAGATTGCAAAACGATTGGATGATAGTTCGATTGGAAAATTCCCCATTCTATCCGAAGAAGGCAAAAACATTCCCTACGAAGAACGCAAAAATTGGAAACAATATTGGTTAATAGATCCGCTGGACGGGACAAAAGAATTCATAAAACGCAACGGTGAGTTTACCGTCAACATTGCATTAATTGAAAACAATCAACCGGTTATGGGAGTAATTTATGCTCCGGAGTACGAATCCAAGATAAATGATAATAGTAAAAAGGAAAAAGATCAGTCTGTCATTCCGGACCCCGATCCGGAATCTCAACCAATACAGATCCAGAATGAAAATGGAAATCTGAATTCGCTAATTCGTCAATTCGCTCAATTCGAAAATTTTGCTGGCACACTCTATTTCGCTGCAAAAGGGCTTGGAGCTTTCAAAGCAAATTATAATAATGAAAAAATTTCTATTAAAAAATTATCAATCACCCAATCATCCAATCACCCAACCACCCAACTTGTCCGCCGCAGCGTCAGCGGAGGAGGATCATCCAATCACCCAACCACCCAATCATCCAATCAACCAATCACCCATACGGTTGGTAATAGGAGAGAAGCCGATTTAGAAAGAAATAATAATGCAATTTCAAAATTAAGTAAACTCATAGCAGTAGGCAGCAGAAGCCATTCTTCAGAAGAAGAAAAAACAAAATTAAAAGAACTCGGTGTAACAGAAACTATCTCGGTCGGCAGCTCATTAAAATTTTGTATGGTTGCTGAAGGTAAAGCTCAAGTTTATTACCGGCATGGTCCTACTATGGAATGGGATGTTGCAGCCGGATACGCAATCGCTAAAGAAGCAGGTGCAAAAATAACCGGACTCCAATTCAACAAAGAGAATTTATTAAACAGTTCGTTTTTAGTAATTTCTTAAGATTTCATCTGTTCCCTTTTATCTGTTCCCTTTTATCTTTTATCTTTTTCCTTTTATCTTTTATCTTTTTCCTTTTATCTTTTCTAACCCATGTACAAAGAAACCCACTTACGTTCAATAATAAAAACAATTTCCTGGAGAGCATTAGCTACTCTTACCACTATGTCGTTAGTCTATATTTTTATAGGCGATATGACGATTGCTCTTTCTGTTGGCGGGATTGAAGTTGTCCTCAAAATGCTTGTCTATTTTGTGCACGAACGTGCATGGGATAAAATTAAATTCGGACGAAAGGAATATAAACCCGCTGTTATATGGATTACCGGTCTTGTCCGTTCAGGTAAAGCAGAAATTGCTTCTGCATTGGTGAAAGACCTCGAGGAAAAGGGAATGAAAGTAGAGTTTTTAAATGGACATAATATTCGCAACCTTTTCCCGGAAACCGGCTTCTCAAGAGAAGAAGTAAATGAACATGTTAAAAGAGTCGGTTACCTGGCAAGCAGATTGGAGAAAAGAGGAATCTTTGTCGTTGCTTCTTTTGTTTCTCCTTATGCTGAATCCAGAGAGTTTGTAAGAAATATTTGTGATAATTTTGTTGAAATACATGTCTCTACACCACTTGAAATTTGTGAACAAAATGATGACTCCGGTATTTACAAAAAAGCAAGAGAAGGAAAAATTAAACACTTAGCCGGTGTGGATGTAGAATATGAAATCCCGGAAAACCCATTAGTCAGAATCGATACGTCAAAACAAACTTACAAAGATATCGCCCCGCAGCTAATGAAAACTTTGCTTTAATATATTCGTGCATTCTCGACAAGAACTTAAGCAACTAACCCTCCAGAGGCGGGCAAGTACACAAATGAAAAGCCGAATATCATTCGCAGTGCATTAGTAAAACATTCGTGCATTCGTGGCTACAGCCTTTGCTTTATATTAATATAATGAATGATTTACTTTACAAAGAAGAAGCATACAAAATAATCGGTACTTGCATGGAAGTTCATAATAATCTCGGTGCCGGCTTTTTAGAAATTGTTTACAAAGATGCTCTGGAATATGAATTTAATAAAAACAATATCCCCTACGAGCGTGAAAAGGAATACATGGTTCACTATAATAACATTATTTTACCTCATAAATTTTAAGCCGATTTTGTAGTATTCGATAAAATTATTCTCGAAGTTAAGTGCATGAACGGAATTATTGATGAACACATTGCACAAACTCTCAATTACTTAAAAGTTTCAAACAATAGACTTGGATTGATAGTCAACTTTGGCAAAGAGAAATTACAATCAAAAAGGATAATTAATTAGACTTTTATTTGTGAATTCTTGGCAAAAGTTTTTAGCCACTAATGCACCAATGGAAAGCCTAATATTCGTGCATTCGTGGCTCAAGGTTTTAAAATGAAAATCAAAGCAACCAACATACCTGACGTAAAGTTAATTACCCCGAAAGTTTTTGAAGATGAACGTGGTTACTTCTTCGAATCCTTTCGCGATGATATTTTTAAGAAAGAAATAGACAACATTAATTTTATCCAAGAAAACGAATCAAAATCCAGTTACGGTGTTTTAAGGGGATTGCACTATCAACTCCCTCCATTTGCACAATCAAAATTAGTTAGAGTTGTTAAAGGTAAAGTACTCGACGTTGCAGTCGATATTCGCAAATCATCAAAATATTTTGGACATTATGTTGCAGCCGAACTTTCTGAAGAAAATAAATTACAAATGTTCATCCCGCAAGGATTTGCACATGCATACATCGTACTATCCGATGAAGCGATCTTCCAATACAAAGTAGATAACTACTATTCACCCGGGCATGATAGAGGAATAATTTACAACGATCCGGATATAAACATTCAATGGCCCATCCCTGAAGAAGAACTAATTATCTCGGGAAAAGATAAGAAATTACCATTACTCAAGAACGCAGAACTATTCAAATAATATAACATTTATTCGTGTATTCGTGGCTTGCTCTTTCTTAATCAAAACTATAAACTGAATAAAATATGAAAATACTACTAACAGGCGGCGCTGGTTTCATTGGCTCAAACCTAATTCACTATTTAATCGAAAACACTAACCACAAAATTGTCAACGTCGACAAACTGACATATGCCGGCAATTTAATATCACTAAAAGATATCGAAGAAAACGAACGCTACTCATTCGAAAAGATCGATATATGTAATTACGATAATGTACGAGACTTATTTCACAAATATTCACCCGATGCCGTCATGCACCTCGCAGCTGAATCACACGTCGACCGCTCAATAGACGGTCCCGGTGAGTTTATTCAAACCAACATTGTTGGTACGTACAACCTCCTGCAAAATGCATTCAACTATTGGAAATCACTTGATGGTGAAAAGAAAAATTCATTTAGATTTCTCCACGTATCCACCGATGAAGTTTTCGGATCCCTCGGTGAAACCGGATTTTTTACCGAAACAACTCCATACGATCCGAAGTCACCTTACTCAGCCAGTAAAGCTTCATCCGATCATCTTGTTAGAGCCTGGCAGCATACATTCGGACTGCCTTCAATGATTACAAACTGTTCAAATAATTACGGTCCCTATCAATTTCCCGAGAAACTGATACCCGTTGTAATTCTTAATGCAATCAACGGAAAAGATATTCCGATCTACGGTAAAGGTGATAATGTACGGGATTGGTTGTATGTTGAAGATCATGCAGCCGCACTTTATAAGGTGATAAGCAAAGGTGTAGTAGGGGAAACGTATAATATTGGCGGTAAAAATGAAATGAAGAATATCGATATTGTAAATATAATTTGTGAAATACTTGATGAACTGAAACCAAAATCAAATGGATCACACAAAGATCAAATTAAATTTGTAAAGGATAGACCCGGACACGATAAACGATACGCGATAGACCCTGCTAAAATAGAAAAAGAACTCGGATTCAAACCGGCACACAATTTCAATGAAGGAATACGTAAAACAGTTGAGTGGTATCTTAATAATCTCGACTGGTGCGAAGCGGTAATGCAAAATAAATACAAACTCGAACGTCTTGGAAATCTTTAATAAAGTCAAAGGTCAAAAGTCAAAAGTCAAATAAAAAAGTAATGGATCAGAAAAAGAATGATATAAATAAGAGATTTTCAGAGGAGTTTGCTAAACGATTATTTAATTTTTCTGTTGACGTTATTAAATTTATCCGAAAATTACCTAATACTGATGAATTTAGAGTTATTAAAAATCAATTGACTAAATCATCAACTTCATCCGGCGCTAATTACGAAGAAGCTCAATCAGCTGTCAGTCGAGCTGATTTTCACAACAAGGTTTCAATCTCTTTACGTGAAATGAAAGAATCTAATTATTGGTTACGATTAATTAGAGAGATTTATTCCAAAGATAGAGATGAAGTCATTAGACTAATTTCTGAGTCTGCAGAATTAAAAAATATACTTGGTTCCATCGCTTCTAAAACAGATAAAAAAAATAACTAATCTTAACTTGTCTATGACTAATTCTACCAAAAACACTTTTACCCTTTGCCTTTTTCATTTTGCCCTGATAAAACGGAGTTTTTTATGAAAGGAATTATTCTAGCTGGAGGATCTGGAACAAGGTTGTACCCTGTAACTCGTACAGTTTGTAAACAATTACTTCCTATCTACGATAAACCAATGATCTACTATCCGCTATCGACTTTAATGTTGGCGGGAATTAAAGAAATTCTCATCATCTCCACCCCGGAAGATACAAGCAAATTCGAACAATTATTGGGTGACGGATCGGAACTTGGTTTAAAACTATCATACAAAATTCAGCCTTCACCTGACGGACTCGCGCAAGCATTCATTCTCGGTGAAGAATTTATCGGTGATGATGACGTATGTCTTGTTCTCGGTGATAATATTTTTTACGGACACGGTTTAACTGAATTGTTGGAAAGTGCAAAGCTGAAAGTCGAAAAAGATAAAGAGGCTGTTGTATTCGGCTACTACGTCAACGATCCCGAACGTTACGGTGTAGTTGAATTTGATACAACCGGTAAAGTAATTTCGGTAGAAGAAAAGCCGAAAGAACCTAAAAGTAATTATGCTGTGGTCGGACTCTATTTCTACACTAACCAAGTAGTACAAATAGCAAAAAACATAAAACCCTCCGCAAGGGGAGAACTCGAAATTACATCAGTCAATAATGAATTTCTGAATAACCAAAAACTAAATGTCCAATTAATGGGACGCGGTTATGCATGGCTCGATACCGGTACTCATGAAAGTCTATTGGAAGCATCCAGCTTTATCGAAACAATTGAACGTAGACAAGGACTTAAAGTCGCTTGCCTTGAGGAAATAGCCTATTACAAAAAGTTTATTGATAAAGAACAACTAATTAAACTAGCAAACCAATACAAGAATAATTACAAAGACTATTTACTGAAACTAATTCGTTAATTCTATTGTTGACTTCGTGGCTAATGCTTTGCGCCACTAACCCTCCAAAGGCGGGCAAGCTCGATACTAAAAAAATGGCTGCATTGCTCAATTGCCACATTGCTGAACAACAATTAATCAATTTGACAATGCAACAATTAAACAATGCTTTTGCTCTGTCACTTGTGCCTGCCTCTAATTGGCGTGGTCTCGATATATTGATATATAAAAAATTTTATTAATTTCTAGTAAATAAAATTCGAGGTTTAAAATGGAATTGATAGTTGATGAAGATAAAATGAAAGAATTATTAAAAAAATCGTTAACGGAAATGATGAAAGATAAAAGAAGTATTTTCCATAAAATTGTAACAGAATCCATCGAAGATATTGGAATGGCGAATGCTATTAAAGAAGGGAGAAAAAATAAATTTGTAGAAGAATCAACAATTTTTGAAATTTTACAGAAGTAAAAATGATACTTCGTTTTGAGGAAAGTTTCGAAAAAGATCTGTAGAAATTAAAAGATAAAAAAGTCAAAAAGAAGTTAACTCAGGTTATACAAAATCTTAAAAGGGCTGAAAAACTACAAGAGATTTCCAATTTAAAAAAATTAGAAGGCTATAAATATTTTTATAGAATTAGATTGGGAAATTATAGAATTGGGCTTGAAAAAGATAAAGATATTTTAATATTAACAAGAATTCTATTGCGCAAAGACATATATAAGTTTTTTCCCTAATAACTGCTGATGTGATAATTGTACACTTAGAAAATTATCAGCTATATTTATAACATTATAAAGCGCATCCGAATAATTAATACACTTGAAGATTTTTTTAAAAAGACTGACGACTGGAGATTGTTGACTGTTTCTCGAATACTCTGAATTCTTGCCGAAGGCATCCCTATGGAATACTACGGCTTATCTATTTTATCTCGATACCCGGCTGAGCCGGGCAAGCTCGATTCTAAAAAATTGCTGAATTGCTCAATTGCCATATTGCTGAACAACCATTAATCAATTTGACAATGCAACAATTAAACAATGCTTTTACTCTGTCCTTGCTTTTATCTTGATACTCTATACTCACATCTTGATACTTGTGTCTCGATACTCGATACTAAATACAAATTTAACTTTTGATGTAAATAATCTTTTCTTAAATTTATGACTACGATTTTTTACAAACTTATAAGAGAATCCTTTAATATTGCACTCAACTTTGTCACCCAAATTGACAATCATAACACAGCAATGGGACTGACTTGGCGAAGCTGTGTTAAAAAAAATTGAAAGAACATGATTGAAAATAGATTGACTGCCACTATGTGGCTTGCCCTTACGGGGACTGATTGAGAAGAGATTGCCTGATTGAGAAGAGATTGCCTGCCCCTATGGGGAATGGTTGCCAATCACCCAACTTGTCCGCCGCAGCGTCAGCGGAGGAGGATCACCCAATCATTCAATCATTCAACTTGTCCGCCGCAGCGTCAGCGGAGGAGGATCATTCAATCACCCAATCATGCAATCAAAATTCATTTTGAAAGTTAAACATCTACTTTAGAGTAAAATGCAATTAAAAAAGAATACCAAAATTTATGTCGCCGGCCACAAAGGTATGGTAGGCTCTGCTATTCACAGAAAATTCCAATCCGAAGGTTACACTAATATATTGACTGCCGACTATCCCGGCCTAAATCTAACCCGTCAATCAGAAGTTGAAACCTTCTTTGAAAAAGAAAAACCAGAAGTAGTAATTATTGCAGCCGCAAAGGTAGGCGGTATTCTCGCAAATGATACTTACCGGGCCGAGTTTATTTACGATAACCTGATGATAGAAACAAACATCATTCATGCCGCGTATAAAAACAAAGTAGAAAAATTAATCTTTCTCGGCAGCTCATGTATATATCCAAAATTTGCACCGCAGCCGATGAAAGAAGAATACCTCTTAACCGGTGAACTGGAACCGACAAACGAACCATATGCAATAGCAAAAATAGCCGGAATAAAACTCTGCGAAAATTATTACAAACAATATGGCTCAAATTTTTTCTCAGTAATGCCGACAAACCTCTTCGGCCCAAACGATAACTTTAACCTAGAAACATCACACGTCCTGCCGGCATTAATCAGAAAGTTCCACGAAGCAAAAATGCAGAATACAGAAGTCAGAAGTCAGAAGTCAGAAGAAGGCACAGATGTCATTCTGAATGAAGCGAAGCGGAATGAAGAATCTCAATCATCCAATCCGCCCGCCGCAGCGTTAACGAAGGAGGGTCAACCAATTTTACCCGCCGTGGCGGGCAACCAATCATCCGTTGTTTTGTGGGGCACCGGCACCCCAAAACGCGAATTCCTCTACGTAGAAGACTTAGCAGACGCAATTTACTTTTTAATGAACAAAGTCGATGCAAAAGATCTTTACGACCAAGGACTAACACACATCAACATCGGGACCGGCGAAGATTTATCAATAGCAGAATTAGCAGAAACAATAAAAAATGTTGTTGGATTCAAAGGCGAAATAAAATACGACTCAACCAAACCAGACGGCACCCCGAGAAAACTGATGGACGTCTCACGACTGCATGACTTAGGTTGGAAACACAAAACTTCACTTGAAGAGGGCATCAAAAAAACATACAAATGGTTTTTGGAGAATTATAAAGCAACTTAAGAAGATTGACTGATTGAGAAGCGATTGACTGATTGAAAGAAGATTGCCTGCCCCTATGGGGGAATGATTTTGTCAATCAACCAATCACTCAATCATCCAATCTGATTTTATTAAATCATCCAATCTGCTTGAATTAAGTCACTCAAGCTATATAAAATGAAGAACCTAGATTTAATAGATAGAAACAAAAACATTAACCGAGGTTACCGAAAACTTGAAGTTTGGCAAGATGCTGTAAGTTTCTATGTTTTTGTTAAATCAAAAGTTAGAAAACTGAATGAAGTTCCTTATAAAATAAGAGCACAAATCGAGGATTCTGCATTCTCATGCCCATCGAATATAGCTGAAGGTTATGGAAGAAGAGGTTTGAAAGAGAGCATTCAATTTAATAATGTTGCACTGGCTTCTTTAGCAGAAAATTATACACAGATATTTGCATTACTCGAAGGTGCCGATATTGATCGCGATTGGTTTGATAAGTATGATCCAATGCTCTATAAACTTGAAAATAAGCTAATAAACTATAATAAATCGCAGATAAAACAACTGAAAGAAAATGTAGATTGGAAAAATGATTACGTCATTAGAGATTTAGTTGAAAAATACGATGTAAAAGAGATTGACTGATTGAGAAGCGATTGACTGCCCCTATGGGGAATGATTTTGTCAATCAACCAACTTGTCCGCCGCAGCGTCAGCGGAGGAGGATCATACAATCAACCAATCATACAATCAACCAATCTGTTTTACCCCAATCGACCAATCACTCAATCATTCAATCTGTTTGTACTTTTTTTAATTTCTAATTTGGAATACTCTTTATGGAAAAAAAGAAAGCACTAATAACCGGCATCACCGGTCAGGACGGCAGCTACCTCGCTGAACAGTTGCTTGCCAAAGACTACGAAGTCCATGGAGTTATCCGCCGCAGTAGCTCGTTCAATACGCAACGAATCGATCATCTGTTCAATAATCCAGAAATACACGGCAAAACTTTATTCCTCCATCACGGTGATCTCGTTGACACAAGCAACCTAAACCGACTATTAGAAAAAATTGAACCCGACGAAATCTATAACCTCGCAGCACAATCTCACGTAAAAGTATCTTTTGAAGTACCTGACTATACAGCGCAAGTTGATGCTCTCGGTACCCTAAGATTTTTAGATGCAATTAGAGAAGTCGGACTCGGTAAACAAACTAAATTCTACCAAGCTTCAACTTCAGAACTTTACGGAAAAGTACAGGAAGTGCCACAGTCGGAGACAACTCCGTTTTATCCTCGTTCTCCTTACGGCGTTGCAAAACTATATGGATTTTGGATTGTCAAAAACTACCGCGAAGCATATAACCTCTTTGCGGTAAATGGAATTCTCTTCAACCACGAATCACCTAGAAGGGGAGAGACGTTTGTTACGCGTAAAATAACCAGAGCCGCTTGCAGAATTGTACTCGGTAAACAAAAAGTAATTAAACTTGGCAACATGGATGCAAAACGCGACTGGGGTTACGCCCCCGAATACACCGAAGGTATGTGGAAAATGCTCCAACATCCCGAACCCGAAGACTTCGTCCTCGCAACCGGCGAAACCAACACCGTCCGCAAATTCGTAGAACTAACCTTCGCCCAACTCGGCATCCAACTCGAATGGCGTGGCGAGGCAGAAAATGAAGTAGGAATTGTTTCCGCGATTGATACAACTGTCATACCCGCAAGCATTAAGCCTGCCTCGACGGCAGACGGGCGGGAATCTCAATCAGTCAATCATGCAATCAACCAATCTACTCTTTCGGTCGGCGATACAGTCATCTCCATCGACCCCAACTATTATAGACCTACAGAAGTCGATTTGTTGATCGGTGATCCTTCAAAAGCAAATGAAAAGTTAGATTGGCAAGCGGAAACTAAATTGGAAGAATTAGTCGAGATTATGGTAACATCAGATTTCAAAAAGGTACTCGAAAAAGGATATTAAAGAAGATTGACTGATTGAGAAGAGATTGAATGGTTGCCAATCATCCAATCATCCAATCATTCAATCATTCAATCAACCAACCTGTCCGCCTCTCTGTTTGGCGGGTCTTTAAAGCGGGGACGGAACAATGAGACAATGCAACAATTAAACAATGCTTTTGCTTTTTCCTTGCTTTTATCTCTATACTTGATACTAAAAATCTATAACTACAATTATGCTTAAAACAATTGAAGAACTTAAAATAGACGGCTGGAAAGCTTTAGGGTGTGGAATAAAATAAGTCATTCGCTGATAAGTCAGCTTTAAAAAGCTAGTATTTAGATTAACCAACAGATTCATCTGTTGGCTTATAAGCTAAAATCCAAACATTATTTTAACGGTTTCTCCAAAGGAGTCCTTCGGACAACCGTTTTTACCTTTTCCTAGATTAAGAATATGTTTTTCTATTCCACACCCTTAATAGATTCTCTCGGACTTGCTGAAGCTACAAGATTTCTTCTTCAATACCAAAAAGGAAGCGGAAATTATACTAAAGAGAGAAAAAAATTATTAAAAAACATTTCAATTAATGAAATAGTAGAACCTTATAAGAAAAATAAATAAATCGCTACTCTCATACAAAATGTTTCAAATAACTAATGTGCGAACCTTCGCCCAACTCGGCATTCAACTTGAATGGAAAGACAAAGTGCGTTTTTTGCATCCCGTGATTCCCGACGGGGCCGAAAATGAAACCGGCATCGTTTCCCGAATTGACAATGATCAATTTTTAATTTTGAATGAAAAAATCCAAAACTCAAAAGCATCCGACCTTAATTCAAAATCCATAACTCAAAATTCAAAATTAAATTCACCATTGAACATTGAGCATTCAACATTAGATTTACAGCATCTATCATTAGGAGATACAATAGTTAGTATCGATCCCAACTACTATCGCCCACTTGTCTCGGCGAAGTCGTTTTATAAACGAAGACGGAACCGAAGTTGACTTACTAATCGGTGATCCTTCTAAAGCTAAAGAAAAACTCGGTTGGCAAGCGAACACAAAACTTGATGAGTTAGTCGAAATCATGGTAGCATCAGACTTTATGAAAGTACGCGAAGAAGGTTATTGATTTTTTTTATCTTACAATTATTAAGAAAGTAATAGGTAATTCTTATGAAGACTATAAAAATTAAGAGAAAAATAAGTTCTACTTTAATAAGAATAAAAGAGTTAGAAAAATTCAAAGGTAAGAACGTAGAAATAAATCTCAATATAAATGAGACTAATGTAGAAAAGAGAGACAAAGGAAAAAATCTAGCCGGTATCTTTTCGCAATATGCCGATAGTAATCTTTCACAAAATGAAAATCGTGCCTGGGAATTAGCAGTAAAAGAGAAACATGAATTCAATAATACATTTAGTTAATGAAAATAAATGAGTAGACTATTTTCTGAAATAATTACTCTGATCAAAAAAGGTGATGTTTTTATATCTTCTCATGGATATGATGAGTTAGCGAATGACAATATATATGTAAAGGAAATATTTGAAACAATTGATGTTGCTGAAGTTATAAATGAATATCCTGATTATTCAAAAGGACCATGTGTGCTAGTTTTACAAAAAGATAAAACAGGTAAACCTGTTCATGTAGTTTGGGGTATTCCTAAAAACTCAAAATCACCTGCTGTCTTAGTAACAGCTTATAGACCAGACCCGGAAAGATGGAATGATGATTTTTTACGGAGGAAAAAATGAAAAAAAGAAAACAAATTAAAAGTATTCGGGAGGGGAAATATCTTGCTGAGGTAAGTGTAGAACTTCTGGAAACTAATGAAAGCTGGTCCCCATATTTATCCTTGGAAGATGCTTATAAACTTGATGATGTAAGAGAAGCATTAAATAAAAATGATTTAGAAAAAGCTATGAGTCTAGCAAAGATTTATACTTTGGAACCTGTCTCGGCATAGCGAATTGAAGACGGATCTGTCCCGTGCCCGCCATCATCAAGGCGGGGAATCAGAAGGATATTCCAACGGGATCACGCACCCATGTGGAGCGTTTTTCGCGACATCCCGATGTAGTTTGTCGGGGCGAGATCCCGATGTTTCCCAATCGGGGCCATGTTTCCCAATCGGGGCAGCCAAACAACCATGTTGAACGTTTTTTGTGGAGCGTTTACTGTGACAACCCGATGCTGTTTATCGGGGCAACCATGCAGTCATGCAAACAGTTAATTATATCTAAGGAAAGTTTGGAACCGGTTTCTTGTGTCAATATTCCATTGCTCCATTATTCCAACATTCCTTTTCACTTTTTCCATTATTCCTCTGCTTTTATTATTATCATTTATTAACTTAATTTTCATTTTTAGTCAGCAGAAAAAATTAGAGGAAATTCCATGGAAAGAATTATAAATATTCATATAGAAAAATTACCTGAAGGCTTATATTTAGCAACTTCAGAGGAAGTCCAAGGACTTGTTGCTCAAGGCAGAACCATCACTGAAACTTTAGAAATCGCACGTGATGTAGCCAAAAAGTTGATGGAATCTGAAAAAATGAAAAGTGGCCATTCCAACTAGAAGGGAATTATAATTTTATTATTTGTACATTTATTTTAGTGACAACAAATAAAAATAAATTTACTGGCTGAGAGGGTAATATGAAATACAAAGTAGTAATAATGTATGATAAAGAATACCAAGGATATGTAGTTGATGTCCCCGAACTAAACGGATGTATGAGTCAAGGGAAAACTATTGATGAAGCACTGGAAAATATTAAAGATGCAATCAAAGGATGGCTGACGGTTGAAAAGAAGCATTCACGCCTGGATAAAAGTGAGTTTGATTCGATTTTCCTTGGCGAGGTTACCGTCTAATGGGAATTCTGTCTAACATTTCCGGTAGACAAGCCGTTAAAATATTCAAAAAATTCGGATATGAAGTTGATCATCAAACCGGGAGTCATATGATTCTTTATCACGAATCAAGATCAACCCTTTCAGTTCCCAATCACAAAGAATTAGCACCCGGCTTAGTTCGAGCGCTTATTAGAAAAGCCGGTATAACAGTGGAAGATTTTTTACAATATAAATAGATCGTAGAAAACTTATTAGAGCTATTATAAAGCAAGCAAACATTTCAGTAGTAGAATTTCTACCCAGATAATTACAAATAAGAGACTTTGTAGAGTTGGAAGATTGGAAAACTGGAATGATGGAAGATAGGAATGCTGGAAAGCTGGATTAATAAGCATGTATTACCCAATATTCCAAATTTCCATTATTCCAACATTCCTTTTCACTTTTTCCATTATTCCTCTGCTTTTATTATTATCATTTATTAACTTAATTTTCATTTTTAGTCAGCAGAAAAAATTAGAGGAAATTCCATGGAAAGAATTATAAATATTCATATAGAAAAATTATCTGAAGGCTTATATTTAGCAACTTCAGAGGAAGTCCAAGGACTTGTTGCTCAAGGCAGAACCATCACTGAAACTTTAGAAATCGCACGCGATGTAGCCAAAAAGCTTTTAGAAGCTCAAGATGAAAAATCAGATATTAGAACTAATATCATTACTGATAAAAACAATTTCGATATGCCCCTCGTAATCGGAGTATAATCACATTGGGTAGATTAGCCGGTTTCAAATACAGAGAAATTGTAAAAAAGTTATAGAAACACGGATTTGAGTTTTATCGCCAAGCCCGGTTAAATTATTTTTAATTTTTATTAATTGACTCTGCGAATGAATTCTTATTTCTGTTGTCACACTTATAATTTTTTTTTATTTAACGGGGCAAGCATCTGGAAGCCACGAAATCTGGTATAATAAGTCAACAAATTTATATACAACGATCCCAAATCATTCTGGTGATATGCCGGAAGGTACTCTAAGAGCAATACTAAAACAAGCAAACATTTCAGTAGAAGAATTTCTCTCAAAATAAAAAAACAGTAGAAAAAACTAAAAAAAGCGTGACTGAATGAGTGCATGAATGCATGCATCCAAACAACCATACAGCCATGCTTTCATGCAACCATGTGGAGCGCTTTTCGCGACATCTCGAGCGTTTTTCGTGGAGCGTTTTTCGCGACATCCCGATGTTGTTTGTCGGGGCGAGATCCCGATGTTTCCCAATCGGGGCCATGCTTTCTCAATCGGGACGGTAGTCCTCTGATTCACAAAAAATAAAGAAGTGAAAAAATCTATAAAAAAGCCTATCTTACTCATAAATTAATTTGAGCAAAAAATGGTTACAAAAGTAAAAAAGGGTATGCCTAAAAAAGGGATAGATTCTCTATTGGAAAAACACAAAAATTCCAGAAAAAGGAAAACCGACCTCAAGAAATATTGCGGTGTTATTGACTTAAAAGAAGATCCTATTCTTACACAAAAAAAACTGCGAAATGAATGGTAATAATATATTGGTTGATACCAATAAACAATGGCTGCATTGATTAATTGCTACACTACTGAAAAACAGTTAGACAATTGAACAATAAGACAATGCTTTTCCTTTACACTTTATACTTTAAGCTTGTGTCTTGATACTCATGTCTCAATACTTGATACGATTTATTCCTTATTAGTGCAGATGTAGAGTTTAAAAAAGCAAAAGAAGCAGATTTAATCATGTATAAAAGTTGATGCTTACGTTTCAGTCTCACTTTTGCATTTGAAATTTATCCTTTGTACTTAATTGTTTTTATGCTGACTCCTTACTTCTGTATTCTGACTTCTTATTTTTGACGTCTAACGTCTCACGCCTGCCCGCCTCTGGCGCGGTTTCACGTTTGACTTTACTTTTGCCTTTTTCCTTTTGACTTTTTCCTTGCTCCGCCTTTGTCCTTGTTTTTATCTCAATACTTAATAATAAATATAAATTTAACTTTTGATCTCAATAATCTTTTCTTAAATTTATGACTACGAATTTTTACAAACTTGTAAGGGCATCCTTTAATATTTCACTCAACTTTGTCACCCAAATTGACAATCATAACTCAGCAATGGGACTGACTTGGCGAAGCTGTGTTGAAAAAATTGAAAGAGCACGATTGAAAATAGATTGAATGATTGAGAAGAGATTGCCTGATTGAAAAGAGATTGAATGATTGAAAGGAGATTGGCTGATTGTCAATCATACAACTTGTCCGCCTCCGGCGCGGCTTGTCCGCCTCCGGCGCGGCCTGCCCGCCTCTGGCGTGGCTTGTCCGCCGCAGCGAAAGCGGAGGAGGATCATACAATCAACCAATCCGTTTTTAACTTAATCAACCAATCCGTTTTTACTCAATCAACCAATCATCCAATCCGTTTTATTATACAACCTAATTTATTTTCTCATAGTGTTTAAAATCAAAAAATATTTTAATAGTGTTGATCCCAAAAGCAAAGCAACCCAATTTAGACGAAAACGCTTTGAGCTTTTTCTTGAAGTATTTAATGACATTATTAGTAATAAAAATAGAGTAGATATTCTCGACGTTGGTGGATGGGAGATCTAATTATAAATGATAAATTATAGATGATAAAATGGATGAAGGATTAGGCAAGAGATTATTTGATTTTGCAATCCGAACAATTTTGTATTGCAGAAAATTACCAAAGACAAGAGAATATCAAGTTATTTCGTATCAATTAATAAAATCAGCAACGTCAAGTGGAGCAAATTAAGAAGAAGCTCAAGGTGCTGGAAGTAAAGCAGATTTTTTTAACAAGATTAATATTTCACTTTACCCCGTGTAATATTCTTAAACTTTATTATAAAGAGGTTGACGGTTTTACTTATATTTCTTAAAAATCATTTTAACCTAGCTTATTACACGGGGTGAAGAAATGAGGGAGTCAAACTACTGGCTAAGAATAATTAACAAAATTAAAGAGGTTGATAAAGAATTGAGTTACTTGTTAAAGGAATCATCAGAGTTAAAAAATATTCTCGGCTCCATTAGCTCAAAATCTATTAAAAGAAACAGCTAACTATTTGACCTTTACAACTTTTCATTAGTTTTTGATGTCAATTTTTAATTTATCATTTATCCTTTAGCATTGTTCTTTCACTGGCTGCCGAAATCTTTTAGAGTCTTTCTCTTGACTCATTTTAATCTCGGTTGGTATAAAAAATTTGATGATAAGAGTAAAGCTGAAAAGTTAGTTAAAGAAACAAGGCTTATTAAAGTAAGTGAATTGAAAAAGCTTTTCCCGGATGGGAAGATTTATAAAGAAAGGTATTTTGGATTAACTAAATCATTTGTTATAGCTAATAATACTGAATTAAAATTAAAGAGATCGATATGTTAAACAAAAAATCAATTCTAGTAACAGGCGGTACCGGTTCTTTCGGTAAAAAATTTATTAAAACCCTACTAGAGAATTACGAACCCCGTAAAGTCATCGTATTCAGCAGGGATGAATTAAAACAATTCGAAATGCAGCAAACGCCATTTTTCAAAGAACATGAAAATGTTATGCGTTATTTTATTGGTGATGTAAGAGATGCTAATAGGCTTAAGCGAGCAATGGAAGATGTAGATATCGTAATTCACGCTGCAGCCTTGAAACAAGTACCAGCGGCAGAGTATAATCCTTTTGAAGCGGTTATGACAAATGTTATTGGTGGTCAGAATGTCATTGACGCTGCTCTTGAGAATAAAGTTGAGAGAGTTATAGCCCTTAGTACCGATAAAGCCGCTGCTCCAATTAATCTTTATGGTGCTACGAAACTAACTTCCGATAAATTATTTGTTGCTGCTAATAACTTTAAGGGCAGGCATGATATTAAATTTTCAGTTGTTCGTTATGGCAATGTAATGGGTAGTCGTGGTTCAGTTATACCATTTTTCTTGAATCATAAAAGTAACGGATTTCTTCCTATAACTGATAAAAGAATGACACGTTTTAATATCACACTGCAGGAAGGCGTTGATTTTGTAATTAGAAATCTCGAAAGAATGTGGGGAGGTGAATTATTTGTTCCTAAAATTCCTTCTTATAATATAATGGATGTTGCCGAAGCAATTGCCCCCGATCTAGAAATTAGAGAAGTTGGTATTAGACCCGGTGAAAAATTACACGAGGAAATGATAACTGCTACCGACTCAATAAATACAATTGAATTTGAAGATTACTTTGTTATACTTCCTTCTACTCCCTTATGGGATATTGAAAAATTCAAAAATGAGAGTAATGGTACGCCGGGAAGATTTTGTGATTTCGGTTTTGCATACAACAGTGGAAATAACGACCGCTTTTTAACCGTCAATGAAATACGTAATTTAATTCTTGAGCATGTCGACGGAGCAAAAGAAATAATCTATGGTGATTAAATGAATAAATTCTATTCTTACGGCAAGCAAACAATACAACAAGATGATATTGATGCGGTAACTGAAGTACTCAAAGGTGATTGGCTTACCCAGGGTCCTTATGTGAAGCAGTTCGAAGATGATCTCTCTGAAAAATTTAATGCAAAGTATGTTTCTGCCGTTGCTAATGGTACCGCAGGACTTCATTTAATCGGTTTGGCTCTCGGATGGAATAAAGATGATATTGTAATTACTTCACCGATAACTTTCCTCGCAAGTGCAAATTGTATTCTATATTCTGGTGCAACTCCGGATTTTGTCGATATTGATCACTTAACCTATACAATTAATGTAGAGAAATTGGAAGAAAAGATTATTTTTTACAGTAAACAAAAAAAGAATGTGAAAGCTGTCGTTGCGGTTGATTATGCCGGATTACCATGTGACTGGGAAAAACTTAGAGAACTTGCCGATAAGTATAATTTTCAACTAGTTAATGATAATTGTCACGCTCTTGGAGCTGAGATTGACGATGACCCGGAATATGCATGTAAATTCGCTGATGTGGTTAATATGAGTTTTCATCCTGTTAAACATATTACCTCTGGTGAGGGTGGTGCGGTTTTAACAAATGATGAACAACTTGACGAACAAATAAAGATTTTGAGAACTCATGGTATGACTAAGGATGAAAAATATTTAACGAAGAACGAAGGTCAGTGGTATTATGAAATGCACTCACTTGGATATAATTATAGAATAACTGACATTCAATCAGCTCTCGGTTCTTCTCAATTAAAGAAATTAGATAGATTTGTTGAAAGAAGAAATGAAATAGCAGATTATTATAATGAATCATTCAGCGGTGATGATAGATTTATAATCCCGTATGTTGAAAAAAATATTAAGCATGCTTATCATCTCTATCCTTTGCAGATAAAATTCGATAACTTAAATATTAGAAAAAAAAGTTTTTTTGAAAAAATGCGTGAACAAAATATTGGCTTACAAGTTCATTATATTCCGGTGCATACTCAACCATATTACAAAAACAATTTTGGATTCCAAGAGGGTGATTATCCAATAGCCGAAGAGTTTTACAAAAATGAAGTCTCTATTCCCATTTACCCGTTACTTGAAAATGATGACTTAGATTATATCGTCAAAACAATAAAAGAATTAGCAAAATAAAATTAAGAGGCTGACTCAAAAGTAAAGTTTATTATAAAAATGGAACACAGAAAACGCAGATTTGAACTGATTTCCGCAGATTTTTTATTTGATATTTACTTTTGAGTCAGCCTCGCGGTCAAAAAAACAAAGAACTTATAACCGTTTCAACGGTTTTTAATAAAACAAATGAAAGTAGCAATAATTACAGAAGGTTACCAAGGCACCGGTTACGGACACTTAACCCGCTGCCTCTCTATTTATCAAGCATTTGAAGAAAAGAACATTACTCCTCTCTACATTGCAAACTGTGATGAAGAAGGTAAAAAGTTTATACCAAATGTAAACCTACTTCAAATGAATTGGCTTGTTAAAAATGAAGAACTGATTGATACAATAACCGATTTTGATATTGCAGTAATTGACAGCTACCTCGCTCCAAAAGAATTATATGAAAGAATTTATACGACGGTTAAAAAAACCTTTTATATTGATGATTATCTTAGACTCGATTATCCGCCCGGAATTATAGTTAATGGAACAATTGGTGCAGAAAATTTACCCTACAAAAAAGATGATGAACACGAATATCTACTTGGTATAAATTATATGCCTCTTAGAAAAGAATTTTGGGATGTAGTTGTACCAAAAAGAAACGGTAAAATTCAAAATATTCTCATCACTTTTGGTGCCCAGGATTTTAAGGATATTACGCCTAAAGTCTTGGCTTTCTTACTCGAACAGTTTCCATTTTACGATTATTATGTTGTTGGAGGTAGATTATCCGATGATGAAATTAAAAAAGAAAATATTCAATATTATGATTCGGTAAATGCTGAGCAGATGCTGGATTTAATGCTTAAGACTGATCTTGCTGTTTCAGCGGCAGGACAAACTACTTTTGAACTTGCTAGAGTTGGATTGCCGACTATTGCAATTGGTGTTGCCGATAATCAAAAATATAATCTTAAGGGGTGGAAAGAGACTGGCTTCATAAATGAAGAAATATGGTTTGGAGATAATAATTTATTAGAAAAAGTTGAAAATAATTTTACAAAAAAGGAAAATTTTCAAATCAAGGCTCTTGTTGATGGACAGGGTGCAAGAAGAATTACTATTCAATGTTTAACTAAAAAATAATCCTACAATGCTTGACGATCTTATTATACGAGAAGCTACTATAAACGATGCAGAAATTTTATTCAATTTATCTAATGAAGAGACTGTAAGAGAAAATTCGATTAATAGGAATAAGATAGAATGGAATAATCATATAAAATGGTTGAAAGAAAAAATTGAATCAAGTAATTATATAATTTTCCTTTTTTTTGATGCTTCCAAATTTATAGGTCAAGTTAAATTTGAGATAGAAGATAATGAAGCAGTAATTAGTATTAGTATTGCAAAGGAATTCAGAGGGAAAAAATTATCTTTAGCGCTGCTTCAAAAGGGAATATCAAGATTTTTATTGAATAATAAGAACGTTGAAAAAATAATTGCCTTTATAAGACCTCAAAATCAAGCATCAATTAAAAGTTTTACTAAGGTCGGTTTTGTTTTTAGTGAATTAGTAGAGATTAATGATGATCAGTTCAATAAATATTTGTTGTTGAGAGAGAGCTATGAATAAAAATAATTTATTTGATTATAATAATGTTTTCATTATCGCAGAACTCTCAGCAAATCATAACCAAGATTTTGATATTGCATTAAAAACAATAAAAGCAGCCAAAGAAGCGGGAGCGGATGCAATTAAACTGCAGACTTATACTGCTGATACGATAACATTAGACTGTGATAAAGAATTTTTTCAAGTTAAACAAGGTACTATCTGGGATGGAACAACACTTTATAATCTTTATAGACAAGCGTATACCCCATGGGATTGGCAGCCGAAATTAAAAAAATATGCCGAAGATCTGGGATTGTATTGTTTTTCATCACCCTTTGATAAATCAGCAGTTGATTTTTTAGAGGATATGAATGTCCCGGCATACAAGATTGCTTCTTTTGAAATTACTGATATACCCTTAATTGAATACACTGCATCAAAAGGAAAGCCAATTATTATTTCAACCGGAATTGCATCTTTAGCAGATATTGAAGAAGCGGTTGATGCTTGCAGAAGAGTCGGCAATAATCAAATATCACTATTAAAATGCACATCATCCTATCCCGCACCAATAGAGGAAGCGAATCTTCTTACAATCCCTCATTTAAGAGATACATTTAATGTAATTCCGGGATTATCGGATCATACAATGGGACATTCTGTTGCAGTTGGAGCCGTTGCACTCGGAGCGAAAATTGTTGAAAAACATTTTATACTCGATAGAAATATGGGCGGTCCCGATTCTGCATTTTCAATGGAACCTGCAGAATTTAAGCAAATGGTAGATGCAATTAGAGATGTTGAAAAAGCTTTAGGTAAAGTTAGCTATGAAATCACTCCGAAAGTTGAAAAGAGCAGAGTATTTGCGCGCTCATTGTTTATAGTAAAAGATGTAAAAGCAGGCGAAGAGCTGACTGAAGAAAATGTAAGATCGATTAGACCCGGATACGGTCTGCATCCTAAACATTACAAAGAAATATTAGGGAAAAAATTCAGAAAGGATTTTGAAAAAGGATCACCTTTGGAATGGGGGCAGTTTGAGTAATAAAATAATAGCTATCATCCCTGCTCGTGGAGGAAGTAAACGAATCCCACGCAAAAACATTAAAGATTTTCTCGGAAAACCGATCATTGCTTACAGTATTGAAGCAGCTTTACAATCAGAATTATTTAATGAGGTTGTGGTATCAACTGATGATGAGGAGATTGCTGAAGTTGCAAAAAAATATGGTGCAAAAATTCCATTCATGCGTTCGAAAAAAAATGCTGATGATTTTGCAACAACTGCAGATGTTCTTATTGAAGTTTTGACTGAGTATAAAAAACGCAATAGAGAATTTGAATATATGTGCTGTATTTATCCTACAGCGCCTTTTGTAACTGCTCAAAAATTAATTGACTCATTTAACCTTATGATTGAAAAAGGAGCCGATTCCGTAATTCCAGTGGTAAAGTTTAGTTACCCGATTCAGAGAGCATTTAGAATAAATGACAAGAATAAATTAGAATATATTTGGCCGGAAAATATTAATAAAAGAAGCCAAGATTTAGAACCGGCTTATCATGATGCAGGGCAGTTTTATTTCTACAAAGTTCACTCATTTTTATCAAAAAAATCACAAGCCGCTTTAGAAAGAATTCCTTTCATTTTAAATGAAATTGAAGTGCAAGATATTGATAATGAAGAAGATTGGAAAATTGCAGAAATTAAATTCATTGAAAAAAACACATGACTATATACTAACATAATAGAATCTTCTCTAATGGTGTTAAAGAGAAAAGAAATTTTATAAAGATAAATATTATTTACTATAATTTTATTAAATGATTCTAAAATTAATGTTTTGCTTAAATAAAATATTCTGAATGGAATTTATAATGCAAATAATTTTTTGAGTTCTTGAAATTCAATATATTTAAAAAAAATCCGAATAATCTTAGAGCAAATCAAAGACAAATAATAATACTTGCCATTGTCCGAAAATAAGAAGATAATAAATAAAGTATTAAAAAACAAAGTTATACACTATGTGTTTAGCCGTTATGCAACATATTTTATTCAATTTATAAATTCATTATTTATTGCAGCTTTCTTAGGGCCATATTATTTAGGAATTTGGGGCTTTATTACATTAATTATTCAGTACATGAACCAAATAAACATGGGAATTGCTCATTCTGTTAATGCTATTATTTCAGTACACAAATATAAAGCTTGGTATGTACAGAAAGTGATTGGGGTATCTTTTACAATGTTGTTGGTGCTTTCGATCATTGCCTTATTATTTTTTACTGCCAGCCATTATTTTTATTTTAATATTGGGGAAAAGTATAATTTTAGAATGTATGCACCTTTTGTCGCCGTCATTGGTATATTAGGTTATTTCAATGTTCTATTTAGTAACATATTTAGGGTTTATGGTAAAGTTTTTGAAATTGCATTAAATCAATCATCTTTCCCAGTTTTTATGCTCGTTGCAGTTCTTTTTTTTAGAGGTGAAAAATTATTATTTGCATTAGTGGGTGCTAATCTTTTCGCTTTTCTTATATCTTTAATAGTTTATTTGGTAAGATTTCCAATTAATCTAAAACTCTTATGCATTTTTAGATTAATAAAAAAGATACAAAAAAAAGGATGGTATTTGTTTATTTATAATTCCTCTTTTTATCTTATTATAATATCAACTCGTTCCTTTATTAGTGCATATTATTCAGTACAAGAATTTGGTTATTTTACTTTTGCTTTTACAGTATCTAATGTAATATTACTATTATTGAATTCATTATCATATCTAATATATCCCAAAATATTACATAGATTTTCCAATTCAAATGTGCAAAGTAATTATAGTCTAATGACAAAATTGAGAGATACATATATCACTTCTTCGCATCTTTTGCTTTACATTGGATTAGTTTTATTCCCATTGTTTTTAATTATTTTACCTCAGTATAAAAATTCATATAGTTCATTTATGCTTATTGCATTAACACTTGTTTTATATTCAAATTCATTTGGATATTCCGGTTTATTAATTGCCAAAGGATTAGAAAAGGAATTAAGTTTTCTCTCAATAATTTTATTAGTCATAAATATTGTATTAGTTTATTTATTTATAATAATTGAGGTAGATTATTCAATGGTTGTTTTAGGGACTATGGTCACTTATTTTATCTTTGTATACTTCCTTACGAAAAAAGGACGGAAATTATTAAAATTGAATTATAATCTAAGATCAACTTTGAAGGATGCCTTTCCTATTAAGCTTATGATTCCTTATCTTTTGGCGATCTTAATAATAATAGTCAATTTATCGTCAATTATTATGCTAATTCCATTTGGTTTGTTCATTATTTTGAACAAAAAAGAGCTTTTTTTAATAAAAACATATATATGGCAAATTTTAGTTAATCCCACTATAACTGATATATAAAAATATTGTTTAAGTATTCATTTAAATTAATAACAAATCAATATAAATGAGTTCAATAATTTCAGTAATAACAACTCCTTTTCAACTTAAATATTTTTTAAATAATATTGAGCATGAAGAATTTAAAAAATTTAAAAAAATTATACTTTTAGTTGATTCTAAACTTACCATCCCGCCAAATAATCATTCAATAGAAATTATTAGAATAGAAATTAAAATTTTTTATTTAAGTAAAATTATTTCTAAATCATTTCTACATTTAAGAAAAGAAATAATTGAGTATTTAAAACAATCCAAAAGTTTGATACATTATTTAATGAACAATAATGATATTAAAGGTATTGTAATAATGAGTGAGAAGTTACTATTTACTCAATTATTGATGGCGATAGCGATAAAAAAAAATACTTATGTTTATGGAATGGAGGAAGGATTTGGCCATTATAATACAGATAATTTAGTGTCAAATATAAAGAAAATATTTTATCCAATTATAAGTTTGTTTTTATTTGGGTTCCCTTACCAATTTTATTCACAATTAGGTACTTATAGGAAGATTTCTTGTTTATTTGTTAGAGATATTAGTAAAGTAAAAAAAAGAAAACATATTAACTACATTGAAAGTACTTTGGCTTTACAGAAAATTAAAAATAGAATGCAATCTGGAAAAGTACTTTTAGCTACATCCGTATTGTCTGAAGATGGATATATTAGTGAATATGAAGAATATAAAGTGTATATGTTAGTGGTTGATATTTTATATCATTCCAATTACAAGATTTATATTAAACAGCATCCGCGTGAATTAAAAAGAAAAATAAATCACAATTCTGTTAAGTATTTACCGAATAATATTATTTTTGAAGATATAAATTATGCTGAATATGATTACATAATTAATTTCAAATCGTCTATTGTTATAGATGCAGTTCTGAATGGTTATCCAAGCAATAGAATAATAACAATCGGTAAAGTAAAATCAAAAAATGAACCTTTCTTTTCCCAAACAATCCAAATTGAAGATTACAAAAATTTTAGAATTGAAAAGAACCATGAATAAGGTTTTGTTATTAATTAATATTTTGATTCCTATTTTAGTGTTAATTCTATCAGATTTTGAAAGCGCCTTTTATTTTTCTTCTCTATCAGTATTAATCATAAGCATTCTATCATTTTTAATTTTATTACCTTATAAAACATTAGTATTAGATAAGGAATATAAATATTTCTTATTTGTTTCAATCGCTGTTTTATTTTTATTCATAATTAATAGTTATAATGATTATGATAAAATATCTTCAATTATAATTTTGATTATAATGCCTTTATTGTATATAAATTATAACCTATTGACTAAGAATGTAGATGAAAATTTTTTCTTAGGTCTTTTCATTGTAATTACATTATTTTCTTTTATTCTATTTATTTCTAGTAATAATTTTTTTGATAGTAATCAACGATTTTTAGGTTTTTCAAAATCACCAACAACTTTTTCATTATATTATATAATGCTATTTTCTATTATTTTATTTCTTTCTAAAAATATGAAAATAAATATTATTCTGTTAGTACTGGTATCATTTTTGTTATTTTTAACAAAAACAAGAACAAGTTTAGTGGTGTTAATTTTTATTATTTTATTTAGATATAATAACAATATTCAACATTTTTCAAAAAAATATTTCCAGTTTATATTTATTGGTATTATTTTTTCTTTACCATTATTTAATTATCTTTTTGATAATTATCAGGATTTATTTACAATTTATTCTCTAAGAGATGATACGGCAAGCTCTAGTATAGCTCGAATATCATTTTATATTAATCAGCTTTCCTTATTACAAAAAAATTCCTTAATAAATTGGACAATTGGAAATGGGATTGGTAGTTCACAGTTGTTTTTTAGTGATTTTTCAAATTATTATAAAGCGCATAATGATTTTTTTATTTTAATTTATGAGTTTGGATTAATTTTTAGTTTTTTATTTTTATTTGTATTTTACAAAATAACAAAAAATAGTTACTCAATAGTGTTGATTATTATTTATCTTTTTTCGTTTTATCATAATATGTTTTCAAATCCTTACCTAATCTCACTATTATTATTAGGCTTAAACATTATCAAAAATAAAAAATATGAATATAATAGAATTAGTTAAATTAAAAAGTAAATATGAATTAGTATTAGAGAATTGTGTCTGTTCGTATATTAATCCTAACTTATATCCGAAAATTAGGAAGGATATTGAGTTCTATCAAAATTCAGATTTTCTATTATTAGATGGGTACTTTATTACTTTTATATTTAATAGTTTAAAAATTAGCGAGAATCGAAGAATGTCTTTTGACTTTACTTCAATAGCTGAAACAGTTTTTAATTATTGTATCAAAAATGAAAAAAAAATATTTTTTGTAGGTGCAAGAGAGAGTGAAATCGAAAAATTTATTTTTAACATTAGCACTCGCTTTGATAAACTAAAAATTATTGGTTATTCTAAAGGTTATTTGTCAAAATTGGAATACGATGATCTTATAAGTAGTATTTTAAATTTAAAACCTGATTTTCTAATTGTTGGTATGGGATCCCCATTGCAAGAAAGTTTTTTATATGAATGTAAACGTAAAGGTTGGAAAGGCACTGGATTTACATGTGGAGGATTTATTTATCAAACATCAAAATCCTTATTATATTATCCTGATTGGATTAATAAATTTGGTCTTAGATTATTTTATAGATTATTTAATGAACCACATATAATTTTTAGACAGGTGTTGGCTTATCCACAGTTTCTATTTTACTTTCTAATTGATTATATTAAGTTAAAAATAAAATAAATTTTATGAGTATTATTTTTCCAAATAGAAAGAAGTTTGCTTTTACAATAATAGATGATACGGATGATGGGTTTCTGGAAAATATTAAACCTGTTTATGATTTCTTATTTGAAAAAGGTTTTCGAACAACAAAAACAGTCTGGGTTTATCCTGTTCGAGATAATGAAAATGCTAAAGGCGACTCATTGCAAAATTCTGAATATTTAAAGTACGTCAAATTGTTAATTGAGAGAGGTTTTGAAATAGCGTTGCATAATGTAGGCAGTGGAAAATTTTATAGATCTGAAATACTAGATGGAATTGAAAAATATAGAGATTTATTAGGGGTATACCCAAAAATTCATATAAATCATTCTTATAATCCTGACAATATTTATAGTGGTGAAAAAAGGTTTGCAAAATTATTAAGACCTATAGTGAAAAAAATATATCCACAATATTTTGGAAAGTTTAGTGGTGATATTCAGACAAGTCAGTTTTTCTGGGGTGATAAACATAAACAATTAATTAAGTTTGCTAGGAATTATGAGTTTGAGACTTTAAATATTCTCAAGAAAGTTCCTGAATTGCCTTATAGAGATAAAGAGTTTATTCAATATTCTAACTATTGGTTCGCATCAACTTTTGCACCAAATCAATGGGTTTTTAATCATATAATAAATGAAAATGCAATAGATAAACTAGAAGAGGAAGGTGGGGTCGGTATAGTTTATACTCATTTTGGATATTATAAATATGAAAATGGAAAAATTGATGAATCCTTTAAACGAAAGATGGAATATTTATCCAAAAAAGAAGGTTGGTTTGTACCAGTTTCTGAATTACTCGAGTTTTTATTAAAGAATAAAAAGAATGATAGATACATTTCTGAATATAGAAAACTAATTTTAAGCCTTTCCCATCTATTCACCAGGATTAAATTTAGGAAACTTTTAAAAATTGATGATTATTATTTCCGCCAAAAATACCCCATTTAATTAGCAAAAAGAGAAAATAATTTTATGAATGTCAAAATTAAAATTGGTATAATTACACAAGATGATCCTTTTTTCTTATATGAAACATATGAACACTTATTTGAGAAATATAATAAAGAAAAATATGATTTTGTTTTTGTAATAATTAATCAGTCCACAGTTTCGGGCAAACCAAAAGGTTTTTTCGAAAAAATATTTGAGACTTACAGAGTTTTTGGATTAAGGTTTTTCTCTTATTATACGTTTCAATATTTGAAAAATATCTTTAAGAAAAAAAATAGGATTGAATTTTTATTTAAGCAAAAAGGAATTCCAATTCTGAAATTGAAAAAAAACATTAATCATAAAAATTCAATAGAGCAAATAAACAATTATAAACCTGATATTATTTTATCGATTTTAGGAAATCAGATATTTAAGCAAAATCTAATTTCTATACCAAAATATGGTGTTTTAAATTTACATACTTCTTTATTACCTTCATATAGAGGATTACTTCCAACATTTTGGGTCTTATTGAATGATGAAGAATATACAGGTGTTACAGTTCATTTAGTTGATGAAGGTATTGATACTGGTGAAATAATTTGTCAAAAAAAGATTAAAATAGACGATAAGACTCAGAGAGAACTTATTAAAGAAACTAAAATAATGGGAATGGATTGTATCTTAGAGGCTATGGATATAGTAAGCTCCAATCAGAAGCAAAATGTACTTTCAGAAAAATACGTTGAAAGCTATTTTGGCTTTCCAACCAGAAAAGATGTAAAAGAGTTCATAAAAAAGGGTAAACGGTTCTTTTAATGAAAATTAAGCTTGGTTTTATTGGTCTTGGTAGAATGGGTATCACTCATTTATCCATTCTAAATTCTAATCATTTAGTTGAGGTTACTTCAGCTAGTGATCCTTCCAAATTTCTGAAAGTTTTTTTCAACAAGTACTTTAAGTCAATTAATTTATATGAAGATTACAAATTACTCATTGACAAAGAAAAACCGGATGCACTTATTATTTCAACACCTCCCAATCTTCATTATGAAATAATTGAATATGCTATTAGGAATCGAGCTCACGTTTTTTGTGAAAAGCCGTTTACTCTTTCTGCTGATGAATCATTAAAATTAGCAGAACTTGTCGAAGCCGAAAATATTGTAAACCAGGTCGGTTACGTAAACCGGTTCAACGATATGTTTCTTAAAGCAAAAGAATTAATTAACAATAAAGTTATCGGTAATGTAATTCGCTTTAAATCGGAAATGTTTAGCTATACAATCAGCAAAGAAGATGAAGGTGATGGCTGGCGGGGAAGTGAAGAATCTGGAGGTGGCTGCTTAAATGAAATGGGTTCTCACGCAATTGATCTAGTTAATTATATAATTGGTGTCCCAGATGAAGTGAGCGGAAGTGTACTTAACAAAGTCTATTCAAAAAACGTTGATGATATTGTCTCGAGTACTTTTATTTATAAAACCGGCATAACCGGTACTTTGTATGTTAACTGGTGTGATCCTTCTTATAGAAAACCCTCAAACAAACTTGAAATTTTTGGTAAAGAGGGGAAAATTCTCGTAGATCAACATGATCTTAAAATTTTCTTAAAAGAGCCGAATGAAAAATACAATCTTAAGAAGGGATGGAATACAATATATATCACTGACATTTTTAATAACGTTCCTTTTTATGTTCGGGGCAATGAATTTACCAGCCAGTTATATCATTTTAATGATTGTATAAAAAACAATTCACCAAAAACATTATGCACTTTTAGAGATGCAGCACAAACACAAAAAATTCTCAAGATGATAAGAGATGATTCTATGCAAGGAGGCAAAGGTTATGGAGAAAATTGATAAGGTGATTCTTGGCGATAACCAGTTTTTTGGTATCAACCATATGTCTCAAGATAAAGCTCAGCAATTAGCTGAACAGTTTCATGATCTAAAAAATATTATTAAAGTTTATGAATATGCTTTTGATGCCGGTATAAATTCAATTATGCTCAACAGTAACGATAGAGCAAAAGAAATTTGTGATTACTTTCGAACAAACAACTCTAAATACCAGGATGTTAATTGGTATCCATCACTTCCATATCCTCATAAATATGCCAACCTTGTTGCTGAAAAAGGAATCGTTTCTGCAATAAATGAAGTTATATTTTCTGATAACTCTGCAAAAGGATTATTTAGTCTTATCTCCAAAGGCAGCAGTGCTTTGATTGGTCAAGATGCAGTTAAAATTATGCAGATGCTGATTGATATAGAAATGAAAGCATTCAAGGATCTTAATATTAAATCAATCTTCCTTCAAAACATAATAACCGATCTGCTATTGGGATTAAAAGCTAAGGATTTTTTTGTAGAGTACGCAGCTTATATAAAAAAGAAATATAAAGTATTGCCCGGCTTTTTAACGATGAATTTACCAATGCTAATATCCTCTTTACAAGAATGGGGTATAGAAGATGTTGTTATTTGCAGCTCAATAAATAAGATTGGTTATTTAATGTCCCCGAATAAAGAAGAATATGAAAAAGTTCTTGCAAATTATGATCGCTCTAAATATCAAATAATGGGCATGTCCGTCCTCGCTTCCGGAGCTGTCAAACCCGCTGAAGCATTTGAATACGTGGGTAAGCAAAAAATTGATTCCATAGTATTCGGTGCCTCCTCCCAAAAAAACATCCAAAACTCAAAAGAATTGATTGATCGTTATTGTCCATAAAACAAAAATTCCAAAAACTCCTAAATGATTTTGAATTCACCGACATCAAAACCGCAGACGAGATGATTGACTGGGAGCGTATGCCGGAGGTGAAGGTGTGAGCATAGGGCAGAGCGCAAAGGGCTATGAGCTTGGCGCAAGGTGCAAAAGAGTGGAGAGAGAATAAGATGGTAAAATTTAGGTTTCAAGACTTACAGATATGGCAAATGTCGATTGAAATTGCTGATGAGCTATTTGAAATAGCTGACGAATTAGAAAAGAAAAAACTTTACCGATTCGCTGAACAATTGCGTGGTTCCGGTTTATCAATGTCAAACAACATTGCTGAAGGGTCTGGGTCAACATCAAACAAAGAATTCAAACAATTTCTAAATATTGCAAGAAGATCATTATTTGAGAATGCAAATGTGCTAATTGTTCTACATAGAAGAAAACTTTTAAATGAAACAAAAATGGATGATTTACTTTCAAAACTGGATCACTTGAGTAGAAAAATAACATTATTCAAAAACACACTGAAATAAAACGTTTCGCTCAATGCGCTGATCCTTAACTCTATGCACTCTGCGCTTACCTCTATGCCAAAACAATGCTTAAAAAACTAACATATATACCTCTGCTTAGGTGAGCAACTGTGCCGGAGGTGAAGATGTGAGCAGAGAGCTATGAGCTTGGCGCAAGGTGCAAAAGAGTGGAGAGTTAGGTGACTGAGAGAATGGGAGACGAAGAGACTGAGAGACTTGAGGGCCGGAGAGAAAAGAGTGCAGGGCAAAGTGTAATAGGGCACAGGGCATGGCGCAAGGTAACTGAGAGGCTAAGAGCATGGGAAGACTGAGTGACGGAGAGACTGAGGGAGAAAGGGTAGTTGAGAGTGAACAAAATATTCAAGCTCAAATATAAATAAGGGAGTTTGCTTAATGGTATCTAAAACTTTATATTTTTGGCATAAATATTATTAAAGGCACAAAATGGAAAAAATAAAAATTAGAAGAAAAATTTCATCATCCACATTAAGAATTAGAGCGTTAGAAAAGCTTATTAATAGAACTGTAGAAATTGTAATCACCCCAATTGAGAAGAAAAAAGAAAATTTGGAGAGCCTTTTAACCATTTCTCAATGGGATATTTCTGAAAATGATGTAAAGATGAAATCATGGAAACTCGAAAATTATTAGTAGACACTTCAATTATAATTGATTTTTTGAGGAAGAAAAATAAGGCAAACTCTTTATTTTGGAGGATAATAAATGAATATGATTGCTGTATATCAACTATAACAGAATTTGAGTTGTTTTGTGGTGCAACAACGGAAGAAAAGAAGCGTGAATTAGAAATAATAATAAAATCACTACAAATTATTAGCTTTGATGAAGATGCTTCTCGTAAGTCTGCTGAAATATATATTTCTTTACGTCCAAAAAATAAAAATATCGAATATAGAGACATCTTTATTGCATCTACTGCAATTGTTTCGAACCTACCTTTAGTAACTCTGAATCAAAAACATTTTAATCGCATTGCAGAACTAAAGCTAAAGAAAATGAATGGTTAATTTAAAATTAAACCAGATACAAGAATGAGAATAGACCGCTTGACAATTCGTTTAGCGTCAGTCGGTAACGAAGCCCGTATCGTCAAGCGTCTATCGTAAAGCGTAGAAAAACACGAAAGACGTAACCGAACAACGACCCGTGCATCGTAACCGTAACCGATTGACAATTCGTTCTGCGTCAACCGGTGACGAAGCCCGTATCGTGAGGCGTAAAGCGGTATTCGTAATAAGCAATATTATTAACAGATCAAAATTATGAGCAATAAAAAACCAATCAAGAGTTTTCGTGATTTAGAGGTCTATCAGAATTCCTATAAAGCTATGACAATAGTATTTAAAGAAATACTTCCAAAGCTTCCTGATATAGAAAAATATGACCTTAAAGATCAATTAAGACGCTCCACTAAAGCAATACCAAGGTTAATAGCAGAAGGATATGCCAAACGTCATCAGAAGGCAGGCTTTCAGAAGTATCTTGATGATGCAATGGGTGAAAGCAACGAAACAATTGTTGGCCTGGAACAATGCCGTGATCTTTACAATATTACCGGCAAGCTATTAGAGGAACTCCTGGATGTTTATGACAAAATCGGTAGACAACTATATAATTTGAGCAAACGTTGGAGTGAGTTTAAAAACTCTAAAAAATGATAACGAATATCGTAACCGAATGACAATTCGTTTAGCGTAAATCGGTAACGAGGCCCGTATCGAATATCGTCTATCGTAAGACGTAGAAAAACACGAAAGACGAAAACCGAACAACGAAACGGGCATCGTAACCGTAACCGCTTGACGAAACAAGTATAGTAACCGTAACCGCTTGACAATTCGTTAAGCGTCAATCGGTAACGAAGCCCGTATCGTAAAGCGTCTATCGTAAGGCGTAGAAAAAGACGAACCACGTAACCGAACAACGACCCGGGCATCGTAACCATAACCGATTGCCAATTCGTTCAGCGTAAATCGGTAACGAAGCAACCCAAAAATTACATTAAGCCCAATAATCAAAGATTACTTGACATATTTTGTGTAAATTTGTAAAGTAGCAGTATGCAATATAGACGAAAAATACAAAAAGATTTAGAAGAAAGCATAAATACAAAAGAGATTGTTGTTCTAACAGGTATGAGGCGTACGGGGAAAACTACTCTCTTGAAAATGATTTTTGATAAAATAGAGAGCGATAATAAAGTATTCTTAGATTTAGAAAATATACTTGACCAGCAAATATTTGAAGAATCTGATTTTAATAATATTTGGGCGAACTTAAGTCATTACGGTATCAACCCAAATAAAAAATCATATATTTTTATTGATGAAGTTCAATTAATGCCGGTGGTTGTTAAAATAGTCAAATATCTTTTTGATCATTATGATGTTAAGTTCTTTTTAACAGGATCCAGCAGTTTTTACTTAAAAAATTTGTTCCCGGAATCTTTAGCCGGCAGAAAAAAATTATTCCATTTATCACCTTTAACTTTTCAAGAATTTCTAATTTTTAAAGGAGCGAAAACCGATAATGCAGCGGATTTTTTAGAAAAAGATAAGGCAAAAAATAAGATAAAGCACGAAAGGATGACTAAACTGATAGATGAATACGTAAATTACGGCGGTTTTCCGCAAGTAGTTTTGGAAAATAATATCGATAGAAAAAAAGAAGTGTTGTCAGATATATTCAACTCATATTTTCAGCATGATGTTCAAATTTTGGCGGATTTTAAAAAGATTGATGCATTTAAAAAACTATTACTTTTACTAAGCAAAAGAGTCGGATCAAAATTAGATATAACAAAATTAGCTTCAAATATCTCAGTATCGCGTGAAACAGTTTACAACTATTTGTCATTTTTGGAAAATACATTTTTTATCAAATTACTATCTCCGTTTTCACGTAATATTGATAGAGAAGTAAGTGGAACGAAAAAAGTATATTTGTGTGATACCGGAATTTTGAATCTGATTGGTAAAGTTTCGGAAGGTAGTTTATTTGAAAATGCTGTCTTAATGAATTTTATCGATTACAATAATATCAATTACTATCAAAAGAGATCGGGAATCGAAATTGATTTCTTAATCGGTGAAATTAATACAGCGTTCGAAGTAAAAATAACCGGTGATTCGAGTGATCTAAGAAAACTTAAAAAGAACGCAGAAAAAATCGGGTTTAATAATAGCTTTGTAATTACACGTGAGTTCAGTGAAATAGAAGGATTAATTCCGTTTGAAGAACTTTAGTTAAGTTATAAAAAAAAAAGCGAAAGAAAAGATATAATGGGAGAATATGCCGGAGGTGAAACTTTTTTAAGTAAATAGTAAAAAGTAGAAAGTAATTAGTATGGAGAAAAAACAATATAGAGGTTTTAGGGACCTTAAAGTTTATCAGTTATCCTATCAGCTTGCTGTTGAAATTTATAACGAAACAAAAAGCTTTCCAAAAGAAGAAAAGTATTCTTTAACTGATCAAATAAGAAGATCATCAAGATCTGTTCCCGCAAATATTGCAGAAGCTTGGAGTAAAAGAAGATATCCAAAATCTTTTATAAATAAATTAATCGATTCTGATGCGGAAGTCAGTGAAACAACAGTATGGTTAGATTTTTCATTTGACCATGATTACATTACAAAAGAAAAACATGAATATTTCATAGCAAAGTATGACGAAGTCGCCAAAATGTTAAATTCAATGCTCAACCAACCAGAAAAATTTTGCCACTGATATTTTCTTCTCCTTACTTATTACTACTTACTAACTACTTGGATAGTACATTGATAAAAAAACTAACATACATATTAATCGCTACCTGCATAACTCTCTCCGCTCAATCAACTTACGAACCCACGTACAAAACAGACATCTATAATTTCCTAGAACGATTATCTAATAAAAACAAAGTTGATCTCTTCACAGACATCCGTCCTCTCACACGCCTAGCAATAGCGTCCTCGCTCCAAACAATCGAGCAATTAAACAATTTGACAATTTTGGAATCGGAACGTCTAACTTTTTATAAACGCGAATACGCCTTTGAACTAAAATATTTGCAAAAAGATACAAACACTATCTCCAACTTCTTCGATTCAGAACCAATAGACAGATTCAATCTCTACAAATTCTACAACAAAAAATTTGCTTTAACTATTGATCCGGTAATTGGTATTGGTTATAATTTTTCGGATAAAATTTATCATCAGTTCGTTGGATTTGAATTATATGGCAAAATAGGCGGCAATTGGGGCTATTATCTTAATTGGCGCGATAATATTGAAAAAGGGAATAGTCTTGACAGAAATAAAAATTTTTCTCCCGAAAACGGTATTAATGTATTACGCAGTAAAGAAAACCTAATTGATTACAGTGAAACAAGAGGGGGTATTACTTACGGATGGGAATGGGGTAACCTAACCGCTGCAAAAGATTTTTTACATATCGGTTCAAGTTCGCAAAGTTCTATTATTCTTTCGGATAAAGCCCCCAGTATTCCGCACCTGCGTTTGGATATTCATCCGGTTGATTGGTTCAGGTATAATTTTATTCATGCTTGGTTAAATTCCGATTTAACTGATTCATCAACTATAAGAGAAACCGGTGTTGAATCTACTCGTCTAAATCGTTCAATCTCACAATCAAGACTGCAAAAGTATTACGTAGCTCATTCTTTCTCATTTCAACCGGTTGAAGATTGGTGGCTTACGTTTGGTGAATCAGTAATTTACGGTGATAATTTAGAGTTTGTCTACTTCCTACCCGTATTTTACCGTCTCGCCGATCATTATAATAGTATCGGGGGTGCTGATTCCGGCGACAACGCACAATTGTTTTTTAATACTTCATATATATGGTCTCAATTACAAAGTAAATTATATTTTACTTTATATATAGATGAGCTTTCTATAGATGATCTTCTTAACGGTGGCGATAATGCCCAAGTTTATGCAGTAACTTTAGGTGGGCAATTTACCAATCCTTTATGGGATAATAATTATATAACTTTAGAGTACAACGCAATCCGCCCCTATGTCGGCATGAACGCCGACCCGCTTCATACTTATGAAAGTTCCGGTTACCAGCTTGGTCATTGGATAGGCTCTAACTCAGTACAAATTTATGCAGAGATGGAACAGTATCTCCCTCTGATGATCAATGCTAAAGCATACATAAATTATGTAATAAAAGGGGAGAAGGAGAATATCAACGATTATTACAATCGTGTAACCTCAACCTATCCACTCCTTTCCGGCGATAACAGTCACTTCTCCGAAATCGGCGGACAAATATCATACAACCCCATCCATAACTTATTCTTGGAAATAAATTTCAGTTACATCAACAAAGCAAATGGAAGATTTACTTCTGAATATGACATAGATGAAGGTTTTCAGTTTGGAACTATGTTGCGTTATGGGTTTCAGTAGTATCGCTTTTCTCCCTTCTCTTTCTAAGTCGAAGATCCCGCTTGCGGGGAGAAGGGCCGGGGATGAGTTCCTATCAATTACGTGCAGATACATCAACAGAAGATTTACTTCGGAATATGACATAGATGAAGGTTTTCAGTTTGGAACTATGCTTCGTTATGGGTTTCAGTAAACTCAATCTGCGCAATTCAGCGAGACTTGCCCGCCTCTGGTGTGGTTCAGCGTGAAACTTTCTCTCGCAGAACTCGCAGATTTACGCTGAAACATTCTGCGTCATTCTGCGATATCAGCGTGAAACTTTCTCTCGCAGAACTCGCTGATCTTCGCGGAAAACTTCTGCGCTTTTCTGCGATATCAGCGTGAAACAAGATTATGGAAAAACTCGAGAACAAAATATCGTATGATATTCGCGGCGCAATATTCAAAGTTTACCAAAACCTTGGTCCCGGTCTCCTCGAATCAGTTTACGAATCCGCACTTTCGTATGAGCTGATTAAGACCGGAAGAAAAGTAAAAACACAAGTAGGTCTACCCGTTAGGTACGAAGACCAAATAATGGAACTTGGTTTCAGGTTAGACTTACTTGTTGATAATCTGGTAATTGTCGAAATAAAATCCGTTGAAGCATTAGCACCCGTGCACCATAAACAACTTCTGACTTATCTAAAACTAACAAATCTCAAATTGGGTCTTTTAGTAAATTTTAATACTGACGATATAAATAAAAATATCGTGAGAATTGTGAATAATTTATAAAATGCTTTCTCGCAGATTCCGCAGATATACGCTGAGAATAAATCTGAAAAATTCTGCGAAATTCCGCGAGACTTGCCCGCCTCTGGTGTGGTTCAGCAAGATTTGTCCACCTTTGGAGGGAAACAATTTCTCGTAAAACGCTTTCAACATTCACAAAAATTCTTGCTACTGTTTTCTATCTCCTTTATTCTCTATTTTAATATTATTATTATATATACTTTTAATCAGAAACCTTAAACTTGGAACTTGGTAACTAAAATATGACCTTCCTGATAATATTTTTCATAAGCTTTATCGCTACCGTTTTCTTAACGCCGTACTTAATTCGTTACTTGGAATCTAGTGGAGTAATTGACCGGCCTTCCGAGCGGAAAGTTCATAAAGAAAACAAACCGAGAATGGGGGGGATTGTAATCTTTGTTGTAGTTTTTACTCTCACTCTTACATTTTATGAAAATATTTCCGAAAGCAGATTCTTTCTTCTTGGTTTAATCGTTATCTCAATTTGCGGTACAATTGATGACATAAAAGGAATTAAATGGAATACTAAGTTTTTTCTTCAAGCTATCTCCGTAATTCTTTTGATGATATACCTGTTTAGCAGCTTCGATAATATTACAGTTCTTGGTTATCAAATCCCTTTGTACATTTCCGTTCCACTTATATTTATCTTTTTAATTGGTACAATTAATTCAATCAATCTGATGGATGGATTGGATGGATTGGTCAGCGGTTACTCTTTAGTTACTTCGGCAGTCTTATTCTTGCTCGCAGTTTATATAAAAGATTATTTTTCAAGTATTGTGCTTGTATCTATTCTTGGAAGCCTGGTCGGTTATCTGAAGTTCAATGCTTTCCCCGCAAGAATATTTCTTGGTGATTTCGGTTCTTTAATGCTTGGTTATTTACTTGTAAGTTTTAGCGTTATCATTTCTGCAGATTATTCAAAACCTAATTTGGAACTTGCTTTCCCTATATTACTTCTGTCAGTTCCCATTTTGGATACTTTAAAAGTTTTTGTAAGAAGAATATTACAAAAACGTCACCCGTTTTTACCGGATAATGAACATTTGCACCATGTTATTTTTACTAATAGAGTACGACATAAGACTACTGTTTTTCTTATTCTTCTTTATAACCTTGGGTTTATTACCATCGCTCTTTACTTTTTAATTTTGAACTCGGAATTGGCTTTATATGCTTATTTGCCGATGGTATTGGGCTTAATTTTTGCCAAACCCATTTTTAATTATTTTGCAAAATTTGATAAACCAAAATCTTTTATTTCCGGTCTAAGCTCCACACCTGCAAAGATTTTTACAATTGCTAAAGATGTGATTGTTCCGGTTACGGTTTTTTTTGTGGTCCTAATTATATTTTTCTCTTTCCCGGTTAAAACTAATCTGACTTCTTATAATATTTTTATGTTAATAATAATGGGAATATTTATTGCCGCTCTTGCTGTATTCCATAATAAAAGAACACATAAAAATGTGTTAAATATATATTTCTTCTTTAACGTCTCTATTTACTTTATTCTTGTTATTCAACTACAGTCAATATTAAATATTAATCATTTATTTTATTCAGGATTTTCAGGCTATACTTTACTGACCGGCTTGGTAATTATTTTTCTTTTTGTAATACTATTTGTTATTGGTAGAGAAAAAATATTGCCGAATGAAAAATTGTTTTTAACCGGCATTGATCTTACTATGGCTATATTCGTAATTGGTTCTTTTATAATAGAAAAAATGTTTCCTCGATTAATATCCTTCGATTTTGCAGAGGCAGTTTTTCTTGCTTACGTCTTTTATATTTGGTTTAAAGTCGTGCAAAAGTTTAAAGAAAAACTTGCTTACTATATTTTCATAACATCATTCATTCTTCCTCTTTTAGCACTGATTATGATGTTTGTTTATAATGGCAATTAGATTGAATTCAACTTCTCAATCAATTACGGCTTGAGATAAACGGGCTCTCGCGTCCCGTCAACATTATTATTAAGAAATGATTAAGCGTATTTTATTCTTAGCGTACTTCGCGTAACCTCTGCGTGAACATTTTCTCACAAAGTCCGCAAAGAAACTACAAAACTGAATTTCCTCAACACTTGTATGTGCCTCGTTGTAGACTCCACCCCTAATTCAATCCCTTTAGGGTTGTAACAATCCATCAAATTAATTCTCTATTCAAGTTCAACCCCCTTGGGGGGTTGTGGATTATTTTGGTTTTCATTTTTCTACAATAATCAAATCCCTAACGTGGTTTCCTTCGTTGTGAAACTTTGCTTCAAAAAATAAATTCAAAAAGAAGTTCTTCTCTTTTAACAAATAATTGGAGGTACAGATGAAACTCAATATTAAAGCGTTGGGTCTTTCTACCGGTATTGTTTGGGGCATTGGAATTTTTCTTTTAACTCTTTGGTTTCTTGTAATGGGTTATGAAGGTAAAACACTCTTAAAGTTATCGAAAGTGTACTTAGGTTATTCCGTTTCATATCTCGGAGCATTAGTAGGGTTAATATGGGGATTTGTTGATGGATTTATTGGTGGTGCTGTTGTTGCTTGGTTGTACAACAAGTTTAGTAAAGAATAGCAACGCAGTAAACCAGTAGAAGCTCAAAATCCAAAACTCAGAGCAAATTATTTTTCATCCTTTTTTTGTCTTACTACTTAATTCTTACTACTTGATACTAAGCAGATACACTGCATTCTGCCACTAAATTTTCATTTTGAGTTTTGTTTTTGCTTTTATGCTGACTTCTGAATTCTGACTTCTGTCTTCTGCACTCTAACTTCTGTTTTCCCATTCGTGGCTCCCGCTGTTCATTTATCCAATTCGTTAATCCGCTAAATCTGGAATGTTTTTCACGCTTGCCCTGAAGCGTGGACATCCCGATGTTTCCCAATCGGGACGCAAAATCCGTTAATTCGCAAGATCCGCCAATCGAAGTATCGTCAATACAGATTTATAATTATTCATATAGATATTCTCCTCAACAAGATATTCAGGCTTATCACGTTCATGTGCATCCTCAAACCATACCTCACTCCTAATTTCTTCAGGACCATTATACTTTTTCCCATCCTCATAAAAATCATACACAGTAGATAACGGCTTCACCCTTATTTTATTAGGAACAAATTGAAAAGGGAAATATTTACTAAAAGCAGCCCAACTTGTAAACCCATTTTGAGTAAGAATAATTCCAACAGGGTGGTGTCCTATCTGTGTATAACGGATTGCCGCAGAGGTGAGTGAAGTGTTAAAATACTTTGTAATTTCTTCAAGTAATATTCTGTCAAATAATTGCCTGCCGGTAAACGTTTTAAACCACTTTGCATTCATTAACAGTTCAGCTGCAAATACATTCGCGGCATTTTCGCTATCCCTTTTACTGGTGTAGGAAAGAAGATCCTTTGAACTGCATCTGTGCTTTGAAAGATCATCGTTAAGAAAATGTCCAAGCTCGTGTGAGATTACAAAGTTGCGCTGCCCGGTATTCTCTATTTTGCTGTTAATTGTAATAACTGCACTTGATCCGTCATGAAAAACCCTTCCCATATGTCCCTTAAGCGGACTAAAATTAATAACCGCTCCCTTTGCATTCACAATCCCAACTAAATCCAATTCACCGGGTGATTCCACACAGAACTCATTCAACAATAAATTCGCCTTAACTTTTGCTATAGTATAATCTTTCATATTATTACTTAACCGTCGGGTATATTAAGAAAGGGT
>NPIE01002833.1_pt1 | contig 87591 bp, 60 predicted proteins | sample 8637661 | NCBI WGS metagenome assembly NPIE01 (sample SAMN07420842, study PRJNA396082) | bioreactor metagenome | isolation source: sample BA12 brine-fed electro-methanogenic bioreactor BA | place: Japan: Kochi | collected 2016-12-09
CCAGCATGGCCTCATGGGCAAGCAGAACCAGTACGAGCATTCGGTCCGCATGCCCTACGTCTACTGCGGTCCTGGCATCGAGCCGGGCCGCAAAATTGACGCGATGGTCTATCTCCAGAGCGCCTTCGCCACCACCTGCGAGATGGCAGACATCACGACCCCCGAGACGGTGCAGTTCCCCAGCCTCGTCCCTCTGCTGACAGGCAAGAAAGACAAGCTCTATGACTCGATCTACGGCGCCTATCGCGACCTCCAGCGGATGGTCCGGACGGATCGATACAAGCTGATTCGCTACCCGCGCGTGGGCGAAGTGCAACTGTTCGATCTGCGCGAAGATCCATGGGAGATGAACGACCTGGCCGAGAATCCGCAATGCGCCCAGACCGTCAAGGCCCTCGACGCCGAGATGCACCGTTGGATGAAACTCACCGGCGACAAACTCGAACTGGATCCACTTTAGGAGTTGGCGGGATGACTGAATCGCGACGCGATTTCTTGAAAGCCTTGGGATGGGGAGCCTTGGGGATGGCTTTGCCGCAGAGCCGGTTCGCCGGTGCGCAGGAGCCACCGGGCAAGCCCAACATCCTCGTGATCCTCGTGGACGATCTCGGCTATGGCGACCTGTCTTGTTACGGCGCAACGGATCTGGAATCGCCCAATATCGATAAGCTCGTCGCCGGCGGGATGCGCTTCGACAATTTCTATGCGAACTGTCCCGTCTGCTCACCCACCCGTGCGGCGCTGCTGAGCGGTCGCTATCCCGATCTGGTCGGCGTCCCTGGCGTGATCCGCACGCATATCAAGAACAACTGGGGACGCCTCTCGCCCCATGCTGTTCTGCTGCCCGCCATGCTCAAACGCGCCGGCTATCACACCGCCATCGTCGGCAAGTGGCACCTGGGACTGCACTCGCCCGACAAGCCCACCGAGCGAGGCTTCGACCACTTCCATGGCTTCCTCGGGGACATGATGGACGACTACTACAACCACCGCCGGCATGGTGTCAACTATATGCGCCGGGGCGACACCGAGATCGACCCCGAAGGCCATGCCACCGACCTGTTCACCCAGTGGGCCATCGACTACCTCCAGCAGCGCGCCGCGGCGAAGCAGCCGTTCTTCCTGTACCTCGCCTATAACGCCCCGCACACACCGATCCAGCCGCCCGAGGAGTGGCTCGAGAAGGTCAAGCAGCGCGAACCCGGTATCAGCGACAGGCGCGCCAAGCTCGTCGCCTTGATCGAGCATCTCGACGCCGGAATCGGCAAGGTCGTCGACGCTCTCCGGTCGACAGGCCTCGACAGGGACACCCTCGTGATCTTCACGTCCGACAATGGGGGCCAGCTCAATGTCGGCGCCAACAACGGCCCCTTCCGCGCCGGCAAACAGGACATGTACGAAGGCGGCATCCGCGAACCGATGTGTGCCGTCTGGCCTGGCAAGATCAATGCGGGCTCGCGCAGCGGTCGGGTGGCCATGACCATGGACATCTTCGCTACCGCGTGCCAAGCAGCAGGCGTGGACATCACCCACGAAATCGACGGCGTCAGCTTCCTGCCCACCCTGCTGGGACAGGACCAGCCCGATGAGGACCGATTCCTCTTCTGGGTCCGCCGCGAGGGAGGCCACTACGGAGGGCGGGCCTACTACGCCGCCCGTTATGGCCATTTCAAACTCGTCCAGAACAGTCCTTTTGAGCCCATGGAGCTGTACAATCTGGCTGCCGATCCGAAAGAGGAGAACCCCCTGGGCAGGGAGCATCCGATGTACAACCGGCTCTTCACTGCTTTGCGCGACCACATCTGTAAGGCCGGAGCCCTGCCCTGGCAGAAGTACCCCGTCGATATCACCGAGCCACTGACGCCCTGAGCATGCCTGTTAAGATGGGGAGGCGGTGGCGAAAAATACGTATTTGCCACAATTGACTTTGCGGGCCCGACTTAAGATAATCGGCTCAGTGAAGATGGGGAGTGTTCCCTGTGTCCATGGCGTCAAGGCGTGACATGCGGGCGCTCCGCCAGAGGAGGCTGGTGGATGAAAGGGCGGTTTGTGCCTCCCTGCTTCACACATTGGGGGGGCGCTTCCGGCGGCCCGAGGTGGAGCTTGCGGAGGAGCCGAGGCGCCTCTCTTGTTGTTTTATCCGTGTCGTTATTCTTCCATGCAACCATGCAACGCGGGAAGATACGTTGCGCGTGCTGTTCTCTTTACGAGGCTATGTGCCGCTGCCGAAGCGGGACAGGAGCGTTCCGAGGACGCGGAGGGCCATCCACAGCACGATCAGGAAGCCGAGACCGCCCAGGAGGTTGTGGATGAGCCGGTTGCGCCGCTCCTGCATGATGTCCTTCTGGTTGGCCAGGTAGAGAATCGCCGCCGCCATCAGGGGGTTTCCCGTTACCGTCATCGCCTGCCCGAACACGATCGCATCCACCTTGCGGATCGACGTGTGCAGCACGACCATCGCCATGCCCATACCCACGAGCAGTACCAGCACGGTGAACCATCGCGACCAGCGGTCGCTGAGCCGGGCGGGCTTGCCCAGCCCGTCGGCCAGGATGCTGCCCCCGATCATCGCGTTGATCACGAATGGGTTCATTGCCACCGCCAGCAGCCCGATGCAGAACAATACGTGGGTTGCAGGTCCCAGCAGGGGCCTCAGCTGCAGTGCCAGGTCGCCGATGTCCGCTGCCGGTTGGCCCTGCAGCACGGCGGCGCCCGTGATCATGATGATGGCGCTGATGCCCGTCAGGACCGTTACCCCTGCGATCGAATCGCTGATCCCGTTGCGATAATCGGCAATCGACCAGCCCTTTTCGCGGACGAGATTGCCCTGGTAGAAGGCTGCTGCCACCGAGAAGGTCGTCCCCAGCAGCGAGGCGATCAGCAACATCGGCGTTACCCCTCCGGTTTCGCCTCCCGACGGCAGGCCGGGGATCAAACCCTGGAGAATCGCCATCAAGCTGGGCCTGACCACGAACAGATTGAACAGGAAAGAAACCAGGATCACCGCGACCATGATCTTCATGATCCGCTCGAGCCCTCGGTAGACCTGGCGCAGGGCGAAAACCCCTCCGATCACGAAGGTATTGAATGCCAGCAGGACCCCCGTATTGATCAGATTCCTGGTCCGCTCGCTCATCTGGTCCACGTCGCCGAAAAGGCGGGCGACCCCAAGGGTGTCGAACGCGGCTGCCACTGCCAGGTTGTTCGAGAACTGAAACGAGGTGCAGATCAGGCACAGGTTGATGCCGATGATCGCCGCCGCGACGCGACCGAGCCGTCGGGCGATCAGCGTACAGGGTGTGGCGCCTCCCATCACCCCGATCCGGGCCGCCGTCGTCATGTAAGTGCCCATGAGAACGCCAGTTAAGGCCAGGAGCCACAGCAACTGGTAGCCGTGAGTGGCGCCGATTTTCGAGCTGATCAGCAGGCTCCCCGGACCGAAAACGACGCACGCGGTGATCAGGGCCGGACCGATCGACCGCCACCATGGAGTCCTCGGGGTTCCAGCTTCAACGGGCACAGGCATAGGCGTCCTTTCGTTTTCTCTCTCGTGGCCGACCCGGCCGTCGTGCCGAGTCCTTGCCCTTTACTACAAGCGATGCGGCGACACCAGGGTATCAGCAACCGCCTTTGGATGCCAGTCGGAAACTTCACGTCGCAGCGCGCGGACGCGACATCCCCTCCGCAAAAGAACTATTGTCGGGCCAGTTCAGATACAATTCCGCACGACCCGCAGGGTAATTAAGTATAGGGGATTCCACTATCCCAAATTAGGCGCAATCCCCATGCGCCGTAAGAGCCCGACTCTCCGATGATTACAGTAGATTGGTCATTTGACGAACGGATACGCCAAGATGAGAACACGAATTGGACAATGCGACGCCCCGACGATGTGGTGGCCGCCACAGGTGGGATTTTCGCAACAAGGATGTGAGGACATCATGAACTGGTTCCATTGGCAAGAAGACAAAGATACGGGCGTTGCGGTTCTTGAGCCGGATGCCGAGCAGGAGATCCGGGTGGAGAAGGTCCTGGATATCCGTCGGCAACTGGGCGAAGGGCGGTACAGTATCGCCAATCGCCTCGATGTGGTTGTCGACAAGCTCCTGGATGAGCTGAACCGCTGATTGTCGTCCGGCGGGGGGTCGCCGTAAGTGGTTGTCGTGCCGTCAGTTATACACCGAGCGAGATCTGGGCGCATTCCGTCTTTCCTCCGGATGGTTTCCGATTGCAATTGCCCCCCGCCCCCGCTATACTGATCGCCTTTTCATAGGGCGGCAACAGCAAGGGGTACGGATGAAAATCGCACTGGGCACCGATCACGCAGGGTACGAATACAAAGAACGTATCAAGCAATACCTCACCGAGCAGGGCCACGAAGTGACCGACTTCGGGACCCACTCGACTCAGAAGTGCGACTATCCCGACTTCATCTATCCGGCGGCCCTGGCAGTCGGCCAAGGCCAGTGCGACCGCGCCATCGTCCTGGGCGGAAGCGGCAATGGCGAGACCATGGTCGCCAACAAGGTCCCCGGCGTCCGCTGCGCCGTCTGCTGGACTGAGGAACTGGCTCGCCTGAGCCGGGCCCACAACGATGCCAACGCCATGTCCATCGGCGCCCGGACGGTGCCCCTGAAACTGGCCCTCAAGATGGTTGCGATCTGGCTGACCACCCCCTTCGATGGCGGTCGCCACACCGAGCGGATCCATAAGATCGCTCAGATCGAACAGCGTTGAGCCCGTCCGCAGCCTCTTCGAGACGCTGAATTTCGGCCGTAGCGGCCGGAACAATGACCGCAAGACAACAGCAGTAGCGAGATGAGCCTGATGGTCAAAGAACTGAAGCACAAGCCACTTGTTGAGGCAATCCTGGAAATCAAATGGGAACTCAGGAAGAACGCCCTCGGAGCTCAGACAGATCCGCACTACAAACTACTACTTGGTCGCCTCTTCGACCGTGTACTGGTAGACTACCCTGAGCATGAGGAACTACAAACCGCCAGCATGCCCGACGAATTGGTGGGTCATCTGGTCCAACATCGTTTCCGTGCCGCCAAGGGTGAATGGCCCTTGGTCCAGGTAGGACCAGGGGTGTTCACGGTCAATTCGACTGCTGATTACAGATGGACAGATTTTCGCTCTCGTGTCTTGGTCGCCACGAAGAAGCTGTACGACGCTCACCCCAAGCCTCAGGATATGGAGATACAGAGTGTTGTGTTGCGGTATATCGATGCTGTAGAATTCGATTACGGAATAGATAATGCTCTTGAGTTTCTGAGAGACAAATTGAAACTAAATGTGGCTTTGCCAGAGAACCTGTTTGACGGAACGTCTGTAGACGAACGTCCATCCGGTTTCACGTGGCAATGCTCGTTCAAATGCGGGAAACCTGACGGAGTCTTGACAGTGCGCTTTGCCACCGGGCAGAAGAGCGGTGCACCGGCAATAATCTGGGAGACGACGGTAGAATCTACCCGCAAGGACCTTCCGTCCATGCCCGGGGGATTCGAAGGCTGGTTTGACCAGGCTCATGAGATTACGGATGATTGGTTTTTCAAAATGATAGAGGGTGAACTCGAAAGGAGGTTTTCCGGTGAATAGCGCATACACGGTGGATCTCTTTGGCCAGGACTTGGCAGCCCCGATTCCGGCCACCCGTTTCTGGAACGAGACTGGCGGAGGGCTTCTGAAGAAGGGTTCGGCCGTGCTGCGTGGCGTTAAGTTGGCCGCATTTGCTCTCTCTCTGGCAGCTTCTCCGATCACAGCGATTGCTGATCCCTGGCTGCTGGAGAAGAGGCGCCGCGACAGCACGATCACTGTGGCTATGTATCACCGCGCGGTCGGGCGACCGGTTTCCCGATTCGAAGCGTTGCGAATTGCCAGGGAGATTCTGGATCAAGCCGAAGAGGAGCGCCTTGCCATAGCCGGATTAGAGGCCGCTCGTGGAATAGACTGGGGTGAATAGACAGTGATCTATGATTTCCCCGATACATCTGACCCAGTCCGCCAGGGGGACATCTTTCTCGGTCTTCCGCGAGTTGACATCTCTCTTCATCGGATTCTCATCGCTACCGAAAGCGGAGAACGGCTCGCTGAGTGGAGTGATATTGCCCATAGAGGCGAAGCGGTAAACATGATCGTCCCGGTCCGGCCCGTTGCCGCCATTGTAGTGACGCAGGATTGTGATGCCGCCCGTAGTCGGGACGTAACCCTGTGCGAGATACGGGGTTTTAGGGACGTGGAGCGCAAGAGCAGAGACACGACCTCTCCGAAGAAGTGGAAGAATCTCCTTACTCAGCATTCGCGTATCAACCAGAAGTGGTTCTATCTGCCTCCGGATGACAGGGTCGGCTTCACTGAGAAGATGGGAGTTGACTTCCTGGTGACGTTGCGTGTGCCGCGAGCGGAGCTTGAGCAGTTGCGGGATATGCGCAAGGGGCGTCTCAACACGGTGGCAGATGAGCATTTTCGAGAGCGGATTGGTGAGTTTTTCCGACGTTATCCCTACGATGAATGGTATCCTCTCGATCAGGACGAGATGAAAGCTTATCTGGATGAGTACCCGGGCACGAAGCCATTCCCGTGGCAGGAAGTGGAGAGCACGGGGCACCCGTCCGAAATCAATAGCTAGAAGCCGCTTCTTTAGCACGCGGAGGCAACGATGAGCACGCGAACCCCGGCACGCACCCTCGTAGCAGCACTCCTCATCCTGACGACAATCGCACTCAGCTCCGCCACCGCGGCTCCTGTCCTCGTCGAGGCCGAAGGCTTCGATGACCTGGGTGGATGGATGCTCGATCAGCAGGCGATGGACCAGATGGGCTCGCCCTATCTGCTGGCCCATGGGTTTGGTGTCCCTGTCGCCGATGCGACGACGACGGTCGCTTTGCCTGCATCGGGCACGTACCGCGTATGGGTCCGCACCCGCGACTGGGTCGCCAACTGGAATGCCCCCGGCGCGCCCGGGAAATTCCAGGTCCTGATTGACGGTAAGCCCCTCGATACCACTTTCGGTACCGAGAGCGCCAAGTGGCACTGGCAGGATGGCGGCACGATCGAAGTCGACGCCGGGACGGTCCAGTTGGCGCTGCACGACCTGACCGGTTTCGAGGGACGCTGTGACGCCATCGTCCTGACGCGCGACAGGGACTTCATCCCGCCCAACGAGGGTGCGGAAATGGCCGCATTCCGTCGCCAGGCTCTGGGCCTGCCCGATCAGCCCGAAGACGCCGGCAAATTCGATCTGGTCGTGGTCGGTGGGGGCATGGCAGGCACCTGCACCGCGATCTCGGCCGCCCGCTTGGGCCTTCAGGTCGCCCTGATCCAGAACCGTCCCGTCCTAGGCGGCAACAACAGTTCCGAGATTCGCGTGCATCTCAACGGCAACATCCACCAGCCTCCCTATCCGCGCCTGGGCGACGTCGTCGCCGAGCTCGACCCAGGCAAGCGGGGCAATGCCCAGCCTGCTTCCTACTACAACGACGAGAAGAAGCTCCGCGTCGTCCGCGCCGAGCCCAATATCCACCTGTTCCTCAATACGCATGCCTTCCAGGTGGAAAAGCGCCGCGACCGCATCGTCGCAGTCATCGCCAAAGAGCTCACCACGTCGCGCGAGCTTCGATTCCGTGCTCCGCTGTTCGCCGACTGCACAGGCGACGGGACGATCGGCTATCTCGCAGGCGCCGATTGGCGGATGGGCCGCGAGAGCAGGGCCGAGACGGGTGAGTCATTGGCCCCCGAGGAGCCCGATAAGATGACGATGGGCGCCTCGGTCCAGTGGTACTCGGCCAAGACCGATGAACCCAGCCCGTTTCCCGATTGTCCCTGGGCGCTCGAGTTCAACGACGAGAGCTGCCAGAACGCCTTGCGAGGCGATTGGGACTGGGAGTCGGGTCTGAACAACAACCAGATCACCGAGATCGAGCACATCCGCGACCACACCTTCCGCGCGATCTATGGCAACTGGGCCTTCCAGAAGAACGACAGCAAGCACAAGGACAAGTACGCCAACTACAAGCTCGACTGGGTGGCCTACGTCGCAGGCAAGCGCGAATCCCGAAGGCTCCTGGGCGACGTGATCCTCCAGCAGCAGCACGTCCAGGAGTTCCACGAATTCCCGGATGCGTTCGTCACCACGACCTGGTCGATCGACCTGCACTACCCGGCTCCGAAGAACACCGAGCACTTCCCAGGCATGGAGTTCCGCACGATCTGCGTGACCCCCGGGATCAAACCCTACCCAATCCCATATCGCTGCCTCTATTCGCGGAACGTCGAGAACCTCTTCATGGCGGGTCGGGACATCAGCGTTACCCACGTCGCGCTGGGCACCATCCGCGTCATGCGTACCGGCGGCATGATGGGCGAACTGGTCGGTATGGCCGCCTCGCTGGCGGCCAAACACGAAACCACCCCTCGCGGCGTCTACCAGCACCACCTCGACGAGCTGAAAGCCCTCGCCACACGCGGCGTCGGCAAAGACGTGTGGCAGCCTCAAGCGAAGCGTGGGGATGGCGCACCCGGAGAAGCGAACCGAACCATCGAACAGGCCCGGCGCTCCGCGCAGATTGCAGGCTACGCCCTGAGCAAGGTCCAGCGCTGGCTGCATGAAAAGGCCCTGCCCTGCATCGACGCCGAGACGGGCCTGTACATCGCCGATGGCCACTGGAACTACCGCGACACCGCCGCCGATTGCTATCCGTTCCTCTGTTGGGCTGCCTACGTCGTCGACCGGGACGCGCTGGATGGCCCCGTCCGCAGCGTCCTGCACGCCGAGCAGAAGCTCTGCAATCACCTCGACCGCATCCCCGTCCCCTACGACTGGCAGAATAAAAAAAAAGTCGTCCCCGATTATGACGAGCTGATCTTCCAGGCCTCCGAATACGTCAAGGATGGGCTGATCGCCATCGTCGAAATCACCGGTAAGGACGAGTGGTTCGACCGCATGCTGGCGATCGAAGAGGATATCTGGAAGCACGCCCGCTACGATACCCCCTTTGGCAAGATCCCCTCGAAGAATATCGAGGTCAATGGCGAACAGCTCCAGGCACTGGCCCGCCTGTACACGATGACCGGGCGCCAGGAGTTTCTCACCTGGGCGGAGCGCCTCGCGGATTACTATTTCGATCAGCCCGACTTCGTCCCCACGCGTCTCCGCGATCATGGCTGCGAGATCATCGGCGGACTGGGCCTGCTCTATGCGGTCGAGGTGCAGGAAAAGCGTCCCAAGGCCAGGGTCTACCAGGCCAAGCTCAAGCACGTCTTCGACACGATCCTCGCCCAAGGCTGCAACGAAGACGGGATGATGTTCAACCACCTGACCGCCCGCGATGGTGGCAACGGCAAGCTCAGCGATGGCTGGGGCTACAACTACGTGGGCTACCTCTGTTACGACATGGCCACCGGTCGGCCCGCCTATCGACGTCACGTCGCCGGCACGCTCGGCAACCTGCTCAAGCCCGCCTACGACAACTACAACTGGGAAGGCAACTACTCGATCGATGGCTTTGCCGATTCGATCGAAGGGGCGATCTACCTGCTCAATCGCGTGCCTGTCGAGGAGGGCCTCGCCTGGGTCGACCGCGAGATGGCCCGCAGTGTCACGCGCTTGACTGAGCCGCTCGATACCGCCGAACTCTGGGGCACGATGAAACTCGAAGCCAACGGTGTCCGCACCGTCCTGATGCACGCGCTGATGCACACCCAGGGCGTCATCGCCCGCCCCTGGCGGGAAGGCCTCCAACTCGGCGCCGTCCGTATCAGCTCCCCGAGCGACGAGCGACCGGCGACGAGCGACGCCCTCACCATCTACATCAAGTCAGACAAGCCCTGGTCGGGCACCCTCTGCTTCGACCTCCCTCGCCACCGCGAGTACATGGGCTTCACCAAAGACTGGCCCCGCATGAACACCCTGCCCGAGTGGTACACCGTCGAGCCCGCGCAGAAGTACACCGTTGCCGCTCTCGACGCAGACGTCACCCTCACCGGCCAGTCCCTCCACGAAGGCCTCCCCCTGACCCTCGACCCAGGCCAGGAAAAGCACCTCACCCTCCGCCCGATCCGCTAGACGCAGGACGAGTATCCCCAGTGGTCTCGCATACGATGGGTGGCAGCCTCAAGCGAAGCTTGGGGATGGTGTGATCGAAAGGTCCCCCTGAAGACGGTGCCTGCGGCGATGCCACATGGGCACAGAAAGCCCCTGGACAAACCCGCGAGAATCTGCTGCAATCACCCCCAGGCTGGAACGCTTGATTACACTGTCGAGGGAGCACAACCATGCGGAGGATAGTCCGACGCGCATCGCTTGTCATGCTGATCTGTTCGCTTCTCGCGAGCCCAACGATTCTTCGTGCAGAAGAAGTCCTGCGAATCGATGAGGACTTGATCTTCATCGGCCCCGACGACGGCGCAGCGAACGAGTTTCTGCGTGCGAACGCCTCTCTCACTTGCCCGCGAGTCACACCCGACACGTGTCCGGCCTTGGTTTTTGTTGAGGGGCAGTTGGGAAAGGAACACCTTCGTCTCGCATATCTCCACACAGGAACTGTTCAGAAGGAAGAAATCACATCCGCGAAATGCATCACGGCTACACAGCTCGACAAGGCGTTGTTCCTGGTAGAGACCTCCGAGGGCCCCGAGACCGCAAGATGCTTCGCTGTCGACTTTGAGAGGGGCATTGCCAAGATCCTGGGTAAGACCAGCCGCTTTCACTGCTTTCGTACAGTCCCCGATCGAGGGAAAGCAATGCTGATACACTCTCACAGCGGAAATGGCGAAATGCGTCTGTTCGAACTCGATCTCAAGACCGTAGATATGACATTGCAGCACGTTCTTACGAAAACGTCTCTTGGCGCACGCTTCGGTGGTATCGGACTCCACATGCGGATATCTCCCGACTTCGGACGGGCAGCCTATGTTGCCCGAGGGTCAGGCATGATGCACGACACGGTCCATACCCTGGAAGTGATGGACTTGACAACCACCGTTAGTCGCTGTTTCGCGGAGGGTGTGCGCGTACGTCTCGGATCGTTCTCTTCCATCGGCTCCGGAATACCGCCTCTGGAATGGATAAGCAACGAGGAGAGTGTGTATCAACATATGCCTTCTGAACCGAACGGCCCAAGCGAACTCCATCAAGGGACGTACATACTCAATCGTGTCAACCTCACTACCCACATAGTGACTATGGTGCTTCAAGATCAGCTCCCGTTGACAATAAAAGGTGGCTCGTTGTGGGTGAACCCTCTCAACGGAGAACTGATCTATAATGACACGTGGATTCTGGACCCAGTGGAGGGTGCCTTGACATCCAAGAACCATCCGTATTCGATAGGAAACGCTATTGAGCAGTGCGTTTCGCCTTCCCACCTGCACATTGCCTATATGCTACGTCCGAAAGCAACCCATGCCGCAGTAACCATCTACATGAGACTCAACGGCAGGGACGAATCCCTCGAAGTTGACAGGGGCCCCTACTGGCCCACAAGACCCATTGGATGGATTGAGTGACCCCTGACTCGTTCAAGTGATGCGGCGCTACCCTTGCGCCGCCTTATCCCATTCCATCTGGAGGAAACAACAATGACTGAGACGATGTATCCCTGCGCCGAGGTAGGGGCGAATCATGATTCGCCCGCACTGACCAAAGTCAGAAGCCTGTACGACATGCTGCGGCGGACGAGGCCGCGATCGAGGCGCGACCTGAAGAACTACGTGAAGGTGTTCCTCGGGATCGACGTGCCCGACGCGCGAATCTGTCCCGACCACAGCAGCCCGATGGACTACCTCTGGCACAGCTTTGCCATTGATGATGGACTATTGATAAAGGATGATTCGAACCAACTCGCTTCCGCCTCCAATCATCCCTCATCACTAATCAATCATCACTCTGCGGATGCCATCGTCTGGGCCAACCGCGGCGGGGGCAAGACCGAACTGGCCGCGATCGCCACGCTGCTGGATGGGCTGTTCAAACCGAATTGTCAGGTCCGCATCCTGGGTGGTTCGGGCGAGCAGTCCAGCCGGATGTATGAATATCTCACGCTGTTCCTCCAGCGCGGTTTCGCCGGCGCGCTGGCCGGGCCCATCCGCAAGGGCGAATGCCGCTTCGCCAACGGCGCCGCGGTCGAGGTGCTCACGCAATCGGCCACCAGCGTACGCGGCCAGCACGTCCAGAAGCTCCGCTGCGACGAGGTCGAGCTGTTCGACGACGACGTCTTCGCCGCTGCCAAGTTCACCACGCTCAGCAAGGAGGGTCTATTGGCAGGCATCGAGCTGATCAGCACGATGCACCGCCCCTACGGGATCATGCAGCGCGAAGTCGCCGCCGCGACGAAGATGGGCGTGCCGGTCTTCAAATGGTGCCTGTGGGAGACAATCGAGAAGTGCACGGGCCGCAACTGCTCGCAGTGCCCGCTGTGGCCCGACTGCCAGGGCAAGGCGAAGAAGGGGGCAGGCTATCTGCGGATCGATGACTGCATCGCCCAGATGCGCCGCAGCAGCCGCTCGGGCTGGGAAGCGGAAATGCTCTGCCTCCGACCGTCGCTCGAAAACGTCGTCTTCAGCGAGTTCGACCCCGAGCTGCACGTCCGTCCCGTGGAGTACGACCCCAACCTGCCGCTCTATCGCTCGCTCGATTTTGGCTTCGTCAACCCGTTCGTCTGTCTGTGGATTCAGGTCGACCATGAGGGGACGGTCCGCGTGATCGACGAATACGTCCGCAGTCGTGCTACGATCGACGTGCATGCTGCGCAGCTCAAGACGCAGACGCCATGCCCCGAGGAGCGGGTCGCCGCGACGTTCTGCGACCCCGCCGGCGCCGGTGCCAGCGACATCACCGGCACCAGCATCGTCCGCGAGCTGCGCAGCCTCGGCATCGCTACCCGTTACCGCAAGAGCGGGATCGTGGAAGGTATCGAGTTGATCCGCCGGGCGATCCGCTCGGGAGATGGCAGTCGCCATCTGGTCATCTCGCCCCGTTGTTGCCGCCTGATCGAAGCGATGCAGTGCTACCACTATCCCGACGAAGGCCCTGCCGCCTCCGGCGAACTGCCCCTCAAAGACGGCCTCTACGACCACCCCATCGATGCCCTCCGCTATTTCTTCATCAATCACCAACGCGGCCTCAAGACGAGCAGCCGCCGCTATTAGCCGGCGCAGAATTCTCCCTGGTTTCGACCCCGAAACGATCAAGTGGAGAGACGATTGGACCGATGAACGGAACTGGGCCGTGCCATCGCCAGGCATAGGTGACAGCACGGCAGACACTGCGGACATCTTGCTTTAGGGGCGATAATCATGGAGTTGATCGACCTGATCGCCGGATCGCTCAGAACCGTCAAAGAGACTCTCGACCTGGACGCCAAGCATGATCCATTGCTGGCCGCCGAGTTGGTCGAGATCAGATCGAAGGTTGCCGAACTGCAACGCCTGCTCGACGAGAGCCGCCACGCGCTCGAAGAGCGCGAAGAGTTGATCGCGCAGTTGCGTGCGGTCCTCGCGCCCGACGACAACATGCGGATCGAAGGCGCCGCCTGGTTCTCGCAGAAGGGTGGCAAGATCGTCGATGGCCCGTTCTGCACCGCCTGCTTCCATCGGCGTCAACAGATCGTCGCGGCACTCGAAGTGCCGAAGAAGCCCGAAGAACCGGGCCTGCCCGCCGAATGGGTCCAGTGCCCGACCTGCCGCGTCCCCTTCCGCTCGCGCCTCACCGGCCGGCTCGCCGAACGCAAAGCCCACGCGACCAGTTAACACCATGCGATCCGTCCGTCATTCCCGAAATAGACAAAGGGACCGCACCGGGCCTCGAGCCCGATGCAGTCCCTTGAACGCATAAACCACTCCTTCTCCGCCTCGTCCGCGATCGCAGCGAGGCTGACCTCGATCGACTTAGCGCGTCGAGATCGTGATGTCGTCGTAGTAGACCGACGAGGCGCCGTTGCCATAGAGGTCGATCGCGCCGAGCGTGCCGTGCTCGTTGTCGTCCCACACGGCGCTGACGATCAACTCGCCGTTGTAGTACTTGTCGACCGTGTTGTTGTCCAGGTCGATGACGTACTTCAACTGGACCCACTCATCGTAGACGATCGTCGCCGCGCCGCCGCCCCAGTAGCCGACCGCGCCGGTCGCCAGGTCGAACGTGGTCTGGATCGACCAGTCCTGGTTCGCGCCGTCATCGTAGCTGTTGAGCAGGATGAAGTACGTCGTGCCCGACGTGCCCGACGGAATGAACTGCATGGCGCTGAACTCGATCACGCCACCGGCGACGTCGAACTCATGGACCAGATCGGCGCTGCCGACGATCTCCACCGAGTTGGTGCCGCTGAAAGCCAGGGCGTCCGAAACCGGTGCACCCGCTCCGGCGGTATTGTCCCAGCCTTTCCAGCCGCTGACGCCGTGCAGGTCGGTGCCCGCCGCGTACGACTCGAAGTCCTCGACGAACAGGTCCACCGCCGGTCGCCCGATCAGCTCGACTTCCGCAATCTGCATGCTGTTGGCCGAGCCGGCATCGCGAACCGCCGGGAAGAGGATCTGATAGTACAGGTACGCCACATCGTTGGCGAACTCGATCGGGGTCACGTTCTGCGTGAACCGAGGCCAGGCCTCTTCGCCCGCGAAATCGACCACATCGCCGGCCGCGATCAGCTCGAACGGGCCTTCGATGCTCTCATTCGAGCCGTAGAGTTCGAACGAGACCGGGTCGCGCTCGGGGGCGTCGTTGGCCGTGGTTAGGGTCAGGGCCCGAACCACCGTTGCGCCGACCATCGGAGCGACCTTGAAACCGGTGGCCTGCGTTTTGCCCTTGAAGTGCAGGTACTTCGTCGCGGCATTGTCGTCGATCGCCAGGTTGGGCGTTTCGGCGCCGGGCCAATCGCCGTCGTTGGGATCGCCGATCACTTCATCACCCGCTGCCGTAACGTCGGCGAGGACGCGCACGAGATACGCGTCGGCATGAATCTTGATCTCGCCATTCGACAGGGCGCGATCGTAAATGGCTACGCCGAAGATCTCGCCGTCGAAATCGTCGACGAAGGTGCCGTCCTCACGGATGGCTCGACCGATGCCGACCTGTCCCGAGAGGGTGATTGCGGCATCGATACTGGCCTGATAAATGCCGTTGACATAGAGCGCCGTGGCGCCGGCTTCTTCGCTGGAGACGAAGGTCAGCTGCGTCGGAACGCCGGGATTGTTGGCCACGCCGTAGTCGTAGTCGGCCACGCCAAAGAGCGTCGCCCCATAGGTGCCGGTGTTGTTCCACTGTTCGTACTTGAGCCCCGCCCTGGTGTCGCCGAAGTTCAGGCGGCCGATCAGCGCCATGCTGGCCTGCGTCTCCAGCGGGTTGCTCTTGACGATGAACTCATAGGTCATATCACCGCCGAACGTACCGATATCATAGGTGCCGTTCTCGACATCCATGGCGAAGAAGCCCGGGTCGGCCAGCGTGACAATACCCGCCCACGCGTCGGGCGACGTGATCACATCGGCTACGACCGTGAAGTTCCAGACCAGACCGGGAACGACCGTCTCGTCCGCAGCGACTTCATCGACTCTCCAGAAGTATTCCGTCTCGCCTTCGAGAGCGTCGACGATCTGGAAGCTGGTCTCCTCGACCCGGCCCAGATACACGCCGGCATCGCCCGCTGCCACCAGGTCGGCATCGGTGCCCAGATAAACATCGTGAGCCACCGCGCCTTCCGCGGCACGCCAGCTCAGCGTCGGGGTGTTCTTCACCGCCGTCTCGCCGATTGCAGGCGAGGGCGAAATGGCCATCTTGGGCTCCTGAAGAGCGCCCTGCGGGATGATCTGCTTGGCAATGCCAGGGCCTTCCCAACGCAGATAGGCCGCCGCGCCGCCGCCGTTCTCATACATTTCCATCACGAGCAGATACGTCTCGCCCGCCACCAGCTCCTGTGGCTCCGAGGCGTCTTCCGTCGTGCCGCGATCGTACCAGCCGTCGGTGATCAGCACGCCGTTGAGGAACAGCCGGGCCCCGTCGTCCGAAGCCGAATAGAACGTGTAGGCTCCGCTGGTGGGGATCGTCAGCTCCGCGCTCCAGCGGCAACTGAAACCGTCGACCGGAATCGCCGGATCGGGCGAATTCTCGCCGGGGACGGCGCCGCTGCCCCAGTCGTAGTTGATCTCGTTGACGACCGTCACCACGTCGGGCTCGCCCACCATATTCATGTTGGACCAGTACTCGACCACTGCGCCGCCACTGGCGGGATCGTACGTGGTGAAACTCCAAACCGCTCCAGCGACCGTTGCACCCGAGGCGGTCCATTCGTCCACCGCCCAATAGTATGTCGTCGCCGGCTCCAGCGGCTCCAACTCGATCTCGGTCGACAGCGACATCGCACGAATCGATGTGCTGGCATCCCGCGCTTCCACCGCAGCCTGATCCGTCCCGAAATAAACGTTGTGCAGGATCGCATCGGCTCCAACCGTCCACGTCAGGACGATCCCTTCGGTCTTGACCCACTGGGCGCCGTCGCCCGGACTCGGGGCGCTGGCGGCGTTGGGGTCCTGGGCCTGGCTCACCATCGCCAGACACACGACCAGTGCACAGGCGACGCTTGCTACTTGTTTGCTGAACATTCGTCTTCTCCTCTTCCAGAACTTTGTATGGCGGCTTGGCGGAAACGCAGACCGTTCCAAGCCGTGAGACTACAGACCTTCTCCATCAACGCTGTGCCGGGCCAACACCTCCTTTCCGATTCCGATGCTCGCCATGGGCGTATCGAGCCGTGCATGGCGGGGCGCCAAAATGCTGCTACAGAAAGTGTGTCAATTCCGCAGATCCTTCTGCCTTGACCGGCTTCGATATCCCTGCTCGGGAAGGACCGCCTCCCGCAGGTCGCCAACCGGTCTGAAGATCAGGATGCCGGCGCATTCCAAGCGTGTAGACTTCTTGTGTGAACGGACGACGCATGGGAAGGCGTCATCTGGGCAGGACACTCCGCGCAGCTCTCTGGCCCTCTGAGGGTGCCGAGAACCATCATGGTTGCTCCTCCGGCCTCCGGATCGGGTGTTTCTAAATGACCAACAACTCCCTCATTATAGATAGGAGGCCTTGGGACGTCAAGCGCGACATCGGTCCCATTTTCGACGCTGCCGGGCCTGTTTCCAGGTTCACAGGCCTATATTTGCACGAGCTGGTCGCGGTGGACCCAGACCTTTTCGATCGCGTCCGCAATATCCGCCATGTCCTGGCGCGTCCCCAACAGGGGGCCCGAGGCCCACAGCATCGCCATCTCGGCGCAGACCTGGTCGCACCTGGGACACGCGCATTGCTCGCGATATTCGCGCAGACGCTTCGCCGAGTACATGGTCTGATAGACCTTCGATTCCAGCACGTTCTCGATCCAGGGCTCGCGGTGCAGGCCCCGCGCGATATAGGGGCTCAGGCTCACCCCCTCGGCCGCCAGTGCCTTGAAGAACGTCGCGCGATCGACGCCGTTGAAATGCTCCTGGTGATACGACATCGTGTAGAGATAGAACGATCCGCTCTCGGTGCCTTCGTAGAGCTTCTGCGGTGTCAGGCCCGGGATATCCTTGAGTCGCTTCGTTAGATACGCCGCGTTCTCGTTGCGACGCTTGAACCGCTCCATCGCGCCGGGAAGCTGGCCCAGCAGGACCGCCGCTTCGAACTCGTTCATCCGGTACTTCGGACCGATCGTTTCCGTCCACCCTCGCCGTGACGTCCCATGATTGTGCACGGTATAGCAGCGGTCCATCAGCGCTTCGTCATTGCCGATGATCCCGCCGCCTTCGCCGCAGGCGATGGTCTTGCTCGACTGGAAGCTGAAGCACCCCACGTCGCCGATCGTCCCGAGCGTCTTTCCGTCGAACTGCGCCAGGTGCGCCTGGCACGCGTCTTCGATCACGCGAAGGTTGTGCTTCTTCGCGATGGCCATGATCCGTCGCATATCCGCCGGCTGGCCCATCATGTGCACCGGCATCAACGCCCTGGTGTTCTCCGTGATTCGCCGCTCCACGTCGTCGGGATCGAGCTGATACGATTCGGGATCGAGGTCCGCCATCACTGGCAGCGCCCGCGCCGAGAGGATCGACGCGATCGTCCCCGGATCGGTATAGGGTGACGTGATGACCTCGTCGCCTGGACCGATGCCCATCGCCTCCACACACGTGTGCAGCGCCTGCGTGCCGGCGCCGGTGGCAACGCAGAAGCGGGCGCCTGTCAGCTTGGCGTATTCCTTCTCGAACGTGGGCACCGTGCCCGATGCCGACTGGATCCGACACCAGATCCGACTCCTGGCGGTCTTGGTCAGCGAGTCGATCACCTCATCGTCCCAGTAAGGCCATTCGGGCCAGGCCTTGTTCTGCCGCACGGGGACCCCGCCCAGGATCGCCAGCTTGCTCGCCTTGGTCGTCAGGTTGCCATAGGCGGGAATCCCGGCGCGCCGGGATGTGACCGCCGCCAGCGAGCCCGCCGATGCCGCCGCGATGAATTGTCGTCTCGTCAAGTCCTTGCGTGCCATGGCCAGACCCTTTCAATTCCAAACCGTCCGCTTGCTCGTCCACCTCCCCTTATACCCCCGCACCCCCGTCCCCCGCAACGCTTTTCCCCACATGACATCCGTAGTTCCGCCCCTCCCGGCTTTTGAATCGTACGGGATCAAAGACCCACCCTGTCTGCTCACAGGAGAGGGCGACGCATGCGTCGCCCCTACAGGTCCAACCGCGCGCGTAGGGACGAGGCGAAGGCGGGCATCCGCCGCGAGCCTCTGACGATAGTCTAATGGCGCGTAGGGGCGAGGCATGCCTCGCCCTCACCAGCGGATGGCATTCTCCAGACGCTTGGTACTTGAGGATGATGCGCCACAACCCTGGCGTTGACCCGGCATCTCGGCTAGAATCATCGGACGTCGTACGCGATCGAAAAGGAGACCGGCCACGATGAGAAAACTCTTCACGTTGACGTTCGCAAGTGCCGCACTGCTCGGCCTCTTCAGTTGCTCGATAGCTCACGCCGCGCTTCAAGCGGGCTGTGCCAGGGTCGACATCACCCCTCCGCTGGGCCTCAAGCTCATCGGCTCGCAGGGCCAGCCCAGCGATTCCGTGCTGGACGAACTCTATGGGCGTGCCTTGGTCCTCTCGGACGGCGCCAACACCGTCGCCATCGTCTCGGTCGACCTGCTGTACGCGCCGTTGGAGGAGTTCACGAATCCCGTCCGCGCGCTCGTCGCCGAGCGGGTCGGCATCCCCGAGCAGAACGTCATGGTCTGCGCCACGCACACCCATTCCGGCCCCGACATCTTCACCAACGCCAAGCTCTCGCCCGAAAGCCGCATCCCGCCCGAGGAGATCGACCAGGCCTATATGAGCACCGTCGTCGGCAAACTGGCGGGCGCTGTGCAGATGGCCCATCGCGAGAGAAAAGATGCCAGGCTCGGCGCCGCCAGAGGCGCGCTACGCGAGGTCCTCTACAATCGCAGGCCTCGCCAGCCCGATGGTCAGGTGCAGATGGCCTTCACGTTGCCGCCGGAGATCGCCGCCACCCGCCGGATCGAAATCGCCTCCGACGGTCGCACCGTCGTAACGTTCTCCATGCCGCCCGAGCAGGCGGACCTGACCTTCGGTCCCGTCGATCCGGAGGTCTTCGTCCTGAGGATCGAGGATCCCAACGCGCGGATCATCGCCTCGCTCTTCGGCTTTGGCTGCCACCCCGTCTGCATCTACCCGCACCATAGCACCGCCATCTCCGCCGACTATCCCGCGCGGGCGATGCGCGTCGTCGAGCAGTCCGAAGGGGGGATCAGTCTCTTCGCCCTGGGCTTGGCGGGCAACACCGTACCGATCCGCCGGGATCTCGGCCCCTGCGAGCAGATCGGCAAAGCCCTCGGCGCCGAAGCCCTGCGCCGCCTCCAGTTCGTTCCCACCACCGACGACGTCACCCTCGACGCCCGCTCCTGCAAGCTGACGCTGCCCACCAAGGATCCCGGCGCGCCCGGACCTCAGGAGATCGAAACCGAAATCCAGGTCCTCCGCCTCGGGGATGTCTACCTCCTTGGCCTGCCCGGTGAAGTCCTCGTCGAAGTCGGCCTGGCCATCAAGGATCAGGCGGGCCTCGACCACCTCTTCATCACGACCCTCACCAACGACTCCATCGGCTACGTCTGCCACGCCGAAGCCTACAACGAAGGCGCCTACGAACCCACCCGAGGCACCCACCTCGCCCCCGGCGCCGGCGAAACCCTCATCACCCGCGCCCTCGCCCTCCTCCACGAAATCCAACCCTGACCCGCCATCCCCAATCGCTGTCCGCCCCTCCCACCCGTTTGTCATGCTGAGCGAAGCCGAAGCATCTGGCTATCGACTGAGCACGCCCTAATGCATGCCAACGTCCTCACGCACGCTCATCGCTCACTTGCCATTCGAACCGTTCCCTAAAGTCCCCATAGCACGCTTCGCAGATCCAGTGCTGTTCGTCCTCTGTTGCATAGCCCTGGTGCAAGTCATTCTCGCTCTCGGAAAGCTTGGCAAAGCAAAACTCACAGTGGTCGTGGTCCCACTCCTCGCACCGTCTCCGCCATGTGCGTTTTGAGAGTGCGACGCCGGATAGATACCTCTCCTGCCCAGCGAGTCTCCAGTCGGTCATGACCGCTGCCCCAACTCAATAGCCCTGTAGGGTGTGCCGTGCACACCAATTCGATCTCATTCCCATCGCAGCGCGTGAAGTTCTTCTACCGTGCGGATGAACCTGACCGTCCCGTCATTGAGCAGGACGCACCCGCCTCTGGGCTCATGATTGTCGAATGTGAACAACTCCGCCCCGCCCTGCTGATTCCATCCCGCCTTCGCCTCAAACAGCAGCACCATATCCGACGCAGAATCCGGCTCACAGTGGGGGTTCATCGCATAATGGCACCGCCCATCGCCTGCACTGGGACACTTATGAGGCCCCGTCATCCCAGGGTAGACCCTCGCTTCGTAAAAAACCTTGACCATGGCGTTGCACCAATCCTCGGGTGAAGGATAGGCCATGGCGCCCTTCGCAGGGGCAACAGGTTCGCGTTTACCTATCGCGATGTGATAGAGCCGCAGACGCCGCCAGAGATCCTTCAGGTTGCTGGCACATGCGACGCGCAGATCGAAGGCGTGGACTTGCGGAGTCAGCGCGCGCAATCCAGGCGTACCATATTCGTACCAGTAACACCGCTTCGTCTCCAGATCGATTACATTGCTCTCGTATGAGATCAGCGATATCGGGGGTTCCTGACTGCGATGGCAGGTGATATGGGCACGGGCCCCTTCGTGGACGAAGTAGTCGCGATCGGGCGTGCGCGTAAGGCACTCGTCCAGCGTGCGAAGTCCCTCACGGTCGCGGATCACGAGGGTTGCCTGAGACCCCAGAAATTCCTTTTCAACCAGACTCAAGAGGGCCTGCTGGCTCTCATGAGGAAAGAAATACTCGAGCATGGAAGGCTCATATCGAATTTCAAGGCCGGCACGGTTATTCAGATCCGGACGTGTCGGTTCCATTGTGTGTGACGCCTCAGGGAGGGCCTGGGGCAGATCGTCGATCGCAAGGACCAGAACCCGCTCAGGATCCGGCATGGCAGTTCCATATGAGAGTAACATACGTTCATCGCGGTCGCCTTGGCCTTCGCTGGCTGCGTTGAGGTACAGCAGATCGTTGCCCAGCGATCGCAGGCGATCACGGCGGGCCTCGGAGAGTTGCCGCCTACCCGCGATGGTCCATTGTTCGTGGTAGGCGTCGATCAATCGTCGAAACAGGTTGCCACGATAGTAGCCGATCTCAAGGACCATTCGGCACACGCGGGCCGGCTCCTTCTCGTTGCGCCCGCTGGCGAACATTACATTCTCCTTCACTGGCAGATGGAGTACCAAGGACTCGCTTCGAGTCTGACGGCCCTGCAAACGTATGTAGGCGCCCGTCGGAGGTAGACTCCAGATGTGCGACGTTGGAACGCCGAGCCGCCGACGGATCATCAGTGTCTCATCGTCATCCGCGACGTACGACTCGAATGCGAATCTGGCGAATGCAATGCTTTCGCAGATCCAGATGTCCTCTGCCGAATTGTTCTGGATGCGGTAGTGCAATTCGAGGAGGTCGCCATCGATGCGGAGACCGGTTCGTTTGATGGTCACGCCATCAGACTCGAACTGAGGAGTTGAAGTGTCGATCCCGAAAACGCTCGTGCAAGTGACCAAGGTGATGGCGATATGCAGCCAGCTTCTCGGGTCAATTCCAGGATGCTTCCTCATAGACTCCCTCCGCAACCTGCAGGATGCACCCCGCGCCCACATGGGCCTGGTGGCCGGGGCACACCCTGCGTGTCACCCATCCACGCATTCACGGTTTCACGCATCTACGCCGCGTGCGCCTCACGCGAGTTTGTCGCGGTTGTCGTAGACCTTCCGGATGGCGTTGGCGATGTCGTCCATGTCGCTCTTCTCGGTCAGGAGCATGTTCTGTCCGATCCAGACCGCCTCCTCGCAGAGCTGGTCGTTGCCGGGATAGTCCAGTTCCTTGCGGTAGCGGTCGAGCCGGGATTTGGGGAAGCTCCGCGTGAAATTCTTCGAGGTCAGGGCGTCCTCGATCAGCCCATCGCGATACTGCGGCCCATACCCGCCCGAGCAGGGGATGCCCTCGGCGCTCAGCGCCGCCATGAACTTGGACCTCGGCGCATCGTTGAAGTGCTCCTTCTTGTAGCGGAACGGATACAGGTGGTACACCGCCCGCGTCGTGCCCTCGTACAGCTTGCAGGGGACGATGCCCGGGATGTCCTTGATCTTGCTCGTCAGGTACTGCCCGTTCGCCCAGCGACGCTCGGTGTCCGCTTCGAGCCGCTGCATCTGGTTGAGCAGAATCGCTGCCTGGTATTCCGTCATCCGACGGTTGGTCCCGATGATCGGATAGCCACCGGTGCCCTTGACGCTGCCATAGGGCCGCCCGCAGTTGTGGAACGAATGGACGCGGTCCATCAGCTCCTCATCGTTGCCCACCACCGCGCCGCCTTCGCCCGCCGGAAGGTGCTTGGAGTTCTGGAAGCTGAAGCATCCCAGGTCGCCGATCGTCCCGGAGCACTTGCCCCGCCACTGGGCCAGCCACGCCTGGCAGGCGTCCTCGATCACCACGAGGTTGTGCTTCCTGGCAATGGCCATGATCCTGTCCATGTCGGCCGGGATGCCCAGGATGTGGACCGGCATGATCGCACGCGTCCGCTCGGTGATGCGCTCCTCGATCGTATCCGGATTGATCTGAAACGTCTCGGGATCGGTGTCGGCAAAGACCGGCAGCGCCGTGGAATTCAGCATGACGTTATACGTCGCGATAAACGTATAAGGCGAAACGATCACCTCGTCGCCCACGCCCACGTCGAGCGCGTGCATCGCCGTCAGCAGGGCGTTGGTCCCGTTGACCGTGCAGGTGCAGCGCTTGGCGCCGAGCAACTGGGCATACTTGCCCTCGAATTCGCTGACAGTCTCGCCTTGTCCCCGAAACCAGTTGCCGCTCCGCAGGATCGACAGGACGCGGTCTTCCGCCGCTCGGTCCCAGATCGGCCAGGAAGGCCAACGCCTACTGCGAAGGGGGGTGCCGCCATGAATGGCCAGCTTGGCCGCATTGCCGCTCCGGCTCGCAAAGGCGGGAACCGTTCCTAGCGTCATCGCCGCCAGCGTCCCCGTCGACGCCTGGCTCACGAACTGTCGTCGGGTCATTTTCCGTGGATTCATCGTTTCACCCTTTCAGTCTCATTGGCCCTGTGGCGTCCGCACACCCGCGACCAGGGCATGCACGGTCTCGATCACACGCTCTTCCACCGACGGTGCGAACGGCCCCGGCAGGGGGGTATAGAGCATCGCGCCGCCCCCTTCGTAGCCGCCTTCCTCCAGCACGCGGAGGCTGGGCACGTAGCCGAACACGTCGTTCGAATAGCCTGCCACCCACAGCGGTGCCCCGCTCAGCTCGCGCTTCAAACGCAGTGAATAGTCCACCACCACTTCGCCCGCCAGCGCCACCATCGTCAGGTCGTCACCGAGCTGAATCGCCTGCACCAGGTAGGGATACGTCGTCGGGATCCGCCCCTCGTGCTCCAACTGCGCCAGCAGAAACTCGGCGTGCAGCCGCTCGTATTTGTTGTTCGACTTGACCTGCTGCTCCAGCACTTCCCTGCTGGGTGGCTCGGCAAACTCCAGCGTCACTTCCTCCAGCGCCGTCCGGATCGGCCCTGCCACCGGTTTGGGCGGTCCCTGCAAGGCCGCCTCGACGCCGTTGGCGAGGGCATGTCCGTGCTGGCGACAGAGCTCCAACGCTCGGTCCCTGCTCCGTGGAAACGGATTCTGATCGCCTCCGCAGCCCGCGATGAACATCGCAGTCACCCCGGGATAGATTTGCTCGACGTACTCCTGTGCAAAACCGGGATAGTCGCCGCAGTAGTCGTAGAAGCTCAGCGTCGTGGCATGGCAGGCGTACCCGAACACAACCGCCTGCAACGTGCCTTCCGTATCGTCGACGCGCAGCACCGGCACATCGTGATCCACCGGCCCATCCGGATTGGGACTGATCCGCCAGCCCTGGCCCGTGTTGAGTCGACGGTTCATACCGAACCCCGCGCGAGCGTGCGTATACGACAGCTTGGCGGCAGCCAGCTTCTCGACCGCCTCGCCCACCAGATCCACGACCTTCTGCTGCAATCCGTCGCTGTACGCGTTGGACTGCTCCAGTTGCTCGGGTGTCAGATCGTAGAAGGAGTGCCCATAGATCGAGTACGCGCCCTCGCGGATCACCGGTCCCGAGTGCGTGTGTGAGCAGTTGATCAGCAGGCTTTGGGGCACGATATCGTAGCGCTGCTGCACCCGCGCCGCGATCCAGTCGCGCATCGTGCGGTCGATCCCGAGGAGGTCCAGCGTCACGATGGCCAGCTGGTGCCCCTGGAAATCCTCCAGCACGAGCGCCTTGGCGTGCAGGTCGTGCACCTTCCCCTCGGCGGGCTTGGTCCGCGCCGCATACCCCGCCATCCACATCGGCTGCTCCGGCGTAATCACTGCCCGCGCTGCCCCCGCCCGCCACTGATCGGCAGCCGCAGACGCCCTCACCGCCGCGCTGCAAACCGCCGACGCGCAGACGACGACCGCCAGAAAGATCGGAAGAGATCGGCCGGGGCGACTCCCGGCGCTTCGGCATGAGATCCGTGCACGTTCTGCATTCATCGCTGTCTCCTTCATGAACGCCAACCCCCGCATCATACCATAGCGCCATCCCGCCACAAAATGCAAAATCAAGGACGCTGCCACCCTGGCGCACCCGGTAGGGTGTGCCAGGCACACCGGGCTCGGCGCCAGAACCAACGCGGTGTGCACAGCACAGCCTACCCGGTCCGGGACATTTTCGCAGAAGCGCCCGACCCGCCCTTTACGAAGGTCGCCCCGGTCGGTAGACTTTGTCTGACTCGATCGAAGCGGATCCGTGACAACACAGGAGGTCTGTGCATGTTGGGCATCGAACCGATTGACTGGGCCATCATCATTCTGTACCTGCTGGGCATCACCGCCATCGGCCTCTGGGCCACCAGAAAGGTCCGCAGCAGCACGAGTTTCTTCATCGGCGACCGCAAGTTCGGCAAGATCATGATGGCCTTCTTCATGTTCGGCGCCGGCACGCACTCCGACCAGGCGGTCGGGGTCGCCGCCAAGACCTACCAGGCAGGAGCCTCCGGTATCTGGTACCAATGGCAGTGGCTTTTTCCCACCCCGTTCTTCTGGCTGATTGCGCCGATCTTCCGCCGGATGCGAGCGGTCACCACCGCCGATTTCTTCGAGGCCCGCTATGGTCGCAGCGTCGGCGCCCTCTACGCGGTCATGAGCATGCTGCCCCTGCTCGTCGCCATCGGCGTGATCCTCAAAGGCTCCGGCGCCATCGTCTGGGCCGTCTCGGGCAACACCATTTCCCCCAACCTCGCGATCGTGATCATGACCGTTATATTCGTTATCTATGGCGTTGCCGGCGGGCTCAGCGCCGCCATCGCCACCAACTTCGTCCAGGGGCTCCTGACGGTGCTCCTGTCGTTTCTCATCCTGCCCTTTGCGCTGCACCAGGTCGGAGGCATGGCGGGTCTGCGCGAATCGATCAGCGACCCCCACATGCTCTCGCTGGTTGCCCCAGGCGGCATCACCTTCTTCTTCATTGCCGTGATTGCCTTCAACGCCCTCGTCGGCTGGGTGACCATGCCCGAGACCATGGCCAACTGCGCCGCCGGCAAGAGCGAGATGGAAGGCCGCATGGGCGTCACCGCCGGCATCTTCGGAAAGCGCATCTGCACCGTCGCCTGGATGCTCACGGGACTGTGCGCCGTGGCCATCTACGCCAACGGAGGGCTCGCCGAGCCCGACCAGGCCTATGGCCAGATGGCTCGCGACCTGTTGCCCGAAATCGCCCCGGGTTTGATCGGCTTGTTCATCGCCTCGATGCTGGCGTCGGTGATGAGCACCTGCGATTCGCTCATGGTGGTCGCCTCGGCGCTCTTCACCGAGAACCTCTACCGCAAGTCCATCGTCACCGACCGCCCCGATGCCCACTACACCCTTGTCGGACGCATCGTATCGGTGGTCATCGTCGCCTGCGGCATCCTCTTCGCCTTCACGCTCGAAAGCGTCGTCGACGGTCTCGAAATCTTCTGGATGGTCTCCGCCATGATGGGCATCGCCTTCTGGGCGGGCCTCTTCTGGCGCCGCGCCACCGTCGCCGGCGCCTGGGCGGGCACCCTGGTCAGCTTCGGATTGCTGCTGTTCACCAGCAAAATCGCCTTCGGCGGCTGGGTAGCGTGGGACTTCAACGCCCGACTGGCTGCCGATCTCCCCGCCTTCCTGCTCTACGAAGGCGAACTCTACCTACCCTGGCAGATGATCATCTATCTGAGCGCAGGCTTCGTTGCTCTGGTCGTGGTCAGCCTCCTGACCGAGCGCGTCGACCCCGACCAGCTCGAGCGGGTTTACGAGTGCCTGCGAACGCCGATCCAGCCCGATGAGCCGGAGACACCGCCGTTCACGCTGCCGCCCGGAGTCGAGCCGGCTCCGCGAAACGTGCTAATCGATCTGCCCGATTTCGAGATTCCCAGGCCCACGTGGGTCGGCATCGGCGGTTTTCTCATCGCCTGGATCGCCGTCGGAATGCTGATCGGCACAGTCTATTGGATCATCGGATAAAGGGACTCGCCATGATGCGAACGCTGGTGCTGACCGTCGCAGGTGTCTGCCTGCTTGCCGCGCCGCTGTCTTGTGCGCTGACCGGCAGCCGCGTGGGGCCAGGCTCCTCGCCCGCCCGGCTCGTGGTCCTCGACCCGGGCCATTACCACGCCGCCCTCGTCCAGAAGACCATGTATGACCAGATCGACTCAGCCGTCCGCGTCTATGCCCCGGATGGGCCCGAGGTGCAGGAGTACCTCGGACGCATCGAAGCGTTCAACACCCGCGCCGACGATCCTACCGCCTGGCAGCAAGACGTCTACGTCGGGCCCGATTATCTCGCGAAAATGCAGGCCGATCGAGCGGGCGATATCGTGATCCTCTCCGGCAACAACCGCTGCAAGACGGAATACATCACCGCCGCGATCGATGCCGGTCTGAACGTCTTCTCCGACAAGCCCATGTGCATCGATGCCGCAGGGTTCGCCGACCTGGAGCGGGCCTTCGACACCGCCGAGCGCAAAGGGCTGCTTCTCTACGATATCATGACCGAACGTTACAACCGCCTTTGCATCCTCCAGAAGCTGCTGGTGCTCGATGAGGAGGTCTTTGGCCACCTGGAGAAGGGCTCGCCCGACGACCCGGCGGTGATCAAGGAGAGCGTCCATCACTTCTTCAAATACGTCTCCGGCCAACCTATCCGCAGACCCACCTGGTACTTCGACGCCAACCAGCAGGGCGAGGGCCTGGTCGACGTCACCACGCATCTGATCGACCTGGTGCTCTGGACGTGCTTCCCCGAACAGACGATCGACTATCGCACTGACGTCCGCGTTATCAGCGCGGCCCACTGGCCGACCGCGATTACGAAGGCCCAGTACGAGAAGGTCACCGGGGTCGCCGAGTTCCCCGATTACCTGCAAACCCAACTCGACGAAGAGGGCGTTCTGCCGTATTACTGCAATGGCGAGATGGTCTTCACCATCAACGGGGTTCACACCCGGCTGGCGGTCCATTGGGACTTCGAGGCACCGACGGGTGGCGATACGCACTATTCGCTGGCTCGCGGCAGTCAGGCTCACGTGGCGATCCGCCAGGGTCCCGCGCAGAGCTACCGTCCGCAGTTGTTCATCGAACCGGCCCCGGGAGGTGACCGTGCCCGATTGGCTCGGGCCCTGGACATCGCCCTGGTCCGCTGGCAGGGAGACTTCCCGGGCCTTGCCCTGGAACCCTACGAAGGCGGCTGGCAACTTGTCGTGCCGGCGGCACTGCGGGTCGGACACGAGGCGCATTTCCGCCACGTCACCGCGCAGTATCTCGACTACTTGGCCCAGGGCCATCTGCCGCGCTGGGAAGTCGATTTCATGAAAGCCAAGTACTTCATCACCACCCAGGCCCTGGAACTGGCCCGAAAGCGATAGCACAGCGGGGTAGCAGCCTCATCCCGATGTCCATCGGGATGGGGATGGTGAACTGGAGAAGACAAATGAGCAACCAACTGGCCCTGTTGGGCGGCGCCAAGGCGGTCACGTCCGACCCAGGCGATATCTTCACCTGGCCGATCGTTACCGAACGCCACGAGCAGGCAGTTCTGAAGGTCCTCCGCAGCGGGCAAATGTCCGGCCTGGAAGTCACAAAGCAATTCGAACAGAAGTACGCCCAGATGCTGGGTCGCGAGTTTGCCCTCGCCAGTCCTAACGGAACCGGCGCGATCCTCGATGCCATGTACGCGCTCGGCGTTGGCCCAGGCGACGAAGTGATCTGTCCCAGCATCACCTACTGGGCCTCGATCGCGCAGGCCTACGTCCTCGGCGCTACCCCCGTTTTCGCCGACGTCGATCCCGAGACGATCTGCATCGATCCGCAGGATTTCGAGCGTCGCATCACCCCGCGTACAAAGGCGGTCGTGGTCGTCCACTATGCCGGCATGCCCGCCGACATGGATGCGATCGGTGCCATCGCTCGCAGGCACAACGTCAAGATCCTCGAAGACGCCTCCCACGCTCACGGCGCCATGTACAAAGGCGAGCAAGTCGGCACATTCGGTGAGGTCGCGGCGTTCTCACTGATGACCGGCAAATCCCTGCCGATCGGTGAAGGCGGCATCCTGCTGACCGACGACCGCCGGATCTACGAGAGGGCACTGCTCTACAGCCACTATGCTCGACACGGCGAGATCACGCTGCCCCAACTCAAACGATTCGCTGGCATCCCCTCTGGTGGCTTCAAGCATCGCATGCACCAGGTCAGCGCCGCATTCGGTCTCGTCCAGCTCGATCTGTTCCCACAGCAAATGGCCCAGATCGACCGCGCCATGAACCACTTCTGCGATCTGCTCGAAGACCTCCCCGGGATCAGAGCGATCCGCCCCAAACCCGGTTCCGGCACGACCAAGGGAGGCTGGTACTACCCGCATTTCCACTACATCCGCGAGGAACTGGGTGGGCTGTCGCTATCACGATTCGCCGAGGCGATCCGCGCCGAAGGCTCGATCTGCAACCCCGGCTGCAACAAGCCCCTGCACCATCACCCGCTGTTCACGGAGATGGACGTCTACGGACATGGCAGACCCACGCGCATCGCCCATCTCGATCCGTCGGCACGCATCGAGTCCTACGTGCAATCCCTTCCTGTGGCCGAAGGGATCCCGCGCCGGGTCTTCGAGGTCCCGTGGTTCAAGCACGACCGCCGCGACATCATCGTCGAGCACGCCAACGCCTATAAGAAGGTCGTCGCAGGCTACGAAGCCCTCCTGGCCGAAGACCGCGACGAACCGACCGATGTAGGCGGATACAGCAGCTTCTTTACGGATCGACGCCGATAATTGCCTAATTGGGCAGCACGCGCTTCATCCGGGCCAGGATATCCTCCAGTCGCTCGCGGTTTCCGCCACCGACCTCGGCGGTGCACCACCCGGTAAACCCGATCTCGTCCAGCGCCTCGCGCACCGCAGGCCAGTCGATCGTGCCATCGCCGATCTCCGTCCAGCCATTCTTCTCGCGACTGAAGCCCTTGACGTCGAGCTTGACGATCCGCGGGCCCAGCGTGCGAATCCACTGCTGAGGCTGTCCATACTTGTGATGATTGCCGATATCGTAGTACGCGCCCACCCATGGGCTCTGGCACGCATCGATAAAGGTGGCATAGCGCTCGGCACTTTGCTCGGGTCCGCTGTCGTGATCGTAGAACATCCGGTTCCACACGTTCTCGATGAGAATCCGAATCCCCAGCTTGGCCGCCGTCGGCAACGCCTGCCCAATCACCCCCAGCGAGCGGGGAATAATCTCGTCCTCGGGACCGTCGTTGCCATGGCCCGGGACGAACAGCACCGACGAACCGCCGCAATAGTGCGATTCCTTGATTGCGGTCAGCAGATCGTCGAGGCACTGCTGGCGCCGCTGCGGATCGGCCTCGGTCGCACGCACGCTCCAGTGCTTGGAATCGACGACTCCGTGAATGGGCAGCCCGGTCTTCTGACTGGCTTCCAGGCACTGCTCCTTGTCCTGTCCGCCGGGGGAATCCAGCTCGACCCCGTCGTATCCGAGATCCTGAACGAGTTTGAACTTGTCGAGGATCGACATCTCGCCTTGGATCATGCCGAACTTGAGCGACTTGAAGATGGGCTTCCGCGCCGACTTGGCGGGTTGGATCGCCGCGGCTCCCGCGGGCAGGCCCGCACTCAGTACGGCCCCGATTCCCGCCGCCATCGGGACGGCTTGGCAAATCACTTCACGGCGGCTCAGCTCGGAACGACGGGACGACGGACTGCTATCGCGATGGGCCATGACCAAGTCTCCACAAGAAAACGTTGCTCCATTGACCTTGCCTCAGACGCGTGCCTCCGAAGGCACGAGGTCATTCTATCGCCGTTCGCCGTCGGTTTCCAGCACAACTCGAACGTTGGCGTACGATGGTGTCGGTTGCGATATTGGTGCATCGGTGTCTTCCAGACGCTGAGGGCCCGGCGTGGCAGCCTCCAGCCCGCAGGGCTTGGGGATGGCTGAAAGCGCTGGCCTCCCTTGGTACGTGAGCGGCACTCGCATCCGCCATCCCCAAGGCTTCGCCTTGAGACTGCCACCGACAGGCTTGACAGACGCGATCCGAGAGAAGACACTGAATGTCGTATGTAGTAGCGTCGTAAGACGCTATGAAGTTCCGAGCGCTACGAGCACACGACGAACCGCGACGGAATTGCAGCAGCCACGAAATCGACCGGCAGGAGCCGAGAAGTTTCACCAGGGATTCATGAGCGCAAACGAGTTGCCAAGGTCGCAGAGTACGAAGGTGCGGTTCTGCCGGCGCGTTTCGGCTGTCGTGCTGTTCGTCTGCGCCGTGTGGGCCGGTGCGGCGTCGGCCGAGCCGGTCACGTTGCGCCTGGCTACCGGCAGTACCACCGGCGTCTATTACCCGATCGGGCGCGGTATCAAGGCCGCGATCGAAAAGGCCTATCCCGACGTCAACATCGAGGTGGTGGTCACCAGCGGCACCCTCGAGAACCTGCGCCTGATCGATCGCGAGCAGGTGGACCTGGCGCTCGTCCAGAACGATACCGCCTACTACTTCAGTCAAGGCGAAATGATGTTCAGCCTGCCTTCCAGCAAGGCGCTGGCCGTCGCTTCGCTCTACACCGAACTGATCCAGATCATCGCCACACGCAAAAGCGGAATCGAACATCTCGACCAGCTCAAAGGCCGGCGCATTCGCACGGGATCCCCTCCCGAAAACATCAGCAACAGCGCCACGCGCATCTTCGCCCTCGACGGCTGGGAAGCTGCCGACCTGACCGACGTGCGATGCAAATTCTCCGAGGCCCGGGAGATGTTGCTGGCCAATTCGCTCGACGCCGCCTGCGTCACCGCAGGGGTACCGACCCCTTTGCTGACCGAGACGATCAACGGCATCTCGCTGCAGGACCAGGTCACCCTGATTCCGATCAACGAGGGCCTCGCCAATCGCCTCATTCGAGCCTTCCCCTATTTCGTCTACACCGAGATCCCCGCCAATACCTACCGCGGCCAACCCGACCCGGTCCAGACCGTCGGCGTCCGTGCGATCCTCGTGGCGCGTCGCGGTTTCGAAGACTCGAAAGTTCATCATGGCAACGTCCCACCCGATTTCATTCGCGCGCTCACCCAGACCATCTTCGAACAGGAAGACGTCATCCGACAGGAGCACGGGGTCGAAGGCGCCGATCTCAGCGCCTATTACTTCCCGTTGGAAGAAGGTCTCTACGGCGTCCTCGATCAGAAGATGCGACCGATTATCCCGCTGCACCCTCAGGCCCGCGCCTATTTCGGCGAGCAGGGATTGCTCAAGAAGACCCTGGCCGATTATCTCTCCACCATTCTCTGGACCCTTGCGGTCATGGTCGTCGTCGCCTATCTCATCAAGTACCGCTCTGTTTTCCGCCGACTCACACAGCGTCACATTCACGTCCGTCTCGCTCTAGTGTTCGTCGGCCTCTACGTCATCGGCACCCTCGCCATGTACTTCTGCGAACGCTACCAGAACCGCTCGTTCGAAAGTGTGCCCGAGTCGTTCTGGTCCATTACCGTCTACCTGTTCAGCGGGTTCGAGGATCGCTACCCCGTCACGTGGGCGGGTCGGGCCATCTCCGTCCTGATTTTTGTCCTGAGTGTGTTCTTTTTCGGTGCCGTAGCCGGTCGGTTCGCCGCCGCCTTCCTCAAGAGAGAGGAGATCAAGATGCCCAAAGACCTTAAAGACCATATCGTGATCTGCAACTGGAACGAGCGCGGCAAACGGGTGATCAGCGAATTGCGCCATCCCGAGGGCAAGCCGAATGCCGATATCGTGATCATCGACAACAAGACCCTCGACGAGAGAGCCCTGCTGCGGATCCCGAAGTTCGACAACATCTATTGCATTAATGACGATCCGATCCGCCATGGGACGCTGAAGAAGGCGGTGGTCAGTCAGGCGGACACGATCATCGTCCTGGCGGACAGCCAGAGCCCCGATCCCGACGCCAAGAGCGCCATGATCATCCTTGCCCTGCTCAGCGAGTGCAAACGCAGACGGCCGCACATCATCGCCGAAGTGGTCAATTCCGACAACAGCCAGCACCTGCGCGATGCAGGCGCCGACGAGACCATCTGCACTACGGAAATCGGCGTCGGCATCCTCGCCCACTGCGCCGTCAACAAGCAGCTATCGGTTGTGTACAAGGACCTGCTCACCTACTCCTTCGAAGGCAACGAGATCTATGTCATTCCGCCCGAGTCCTATCCGGACGATCTCATCGGCCGGACCTTTGCCGAGTGCGCCCGCATGCTCTACGAGTACAGCGACGACAACAACCCGGTGATCCTGCTGGGCATCCGCCGCGACGACCAGGTGATTATGAATCCGCGCAAGCACCGCAACTCGGTCGATGGGGACATCTGCCGCATCGAAGAAGGCGACGCCTTGATCGCCATGGCGTTCTGCGCACCGAATCTGAAGACGAGTTTCAAGGCGTCTTGATGCCCACGGCCGGTCTGTTTAGCGCAGCCATTTGATCTTCACGATGCCGCCCGTATCCTGGGCGATGTACACGAAGCCGTCCGGGTCGACCGTGATGCCCTCCTGATTATCGCCGGGGAAGGCCTGCACGCTCTGCAGTTCCAGGTCGCGGGAATACTCCAGAATCAGGTTGGTGGCGTCGCCGATCGCCAGGATGCGATCCGTCACCGGGTCGTAGTGGAGCCCCGACAGGTCGATAATGCCCGGCAGGGTGCATCCGATGATCCTGGGTTCCCCTTCTCGCGTGCGAAGCGGCACCTCCACCTGGAAAATGCCCGAGACATCCTCTTCGTCGGTGAGGGTGAAGGCTTGGTTGGCCACGTAGAACACGCCCCCCTCGCGGTGCTGCGGATCGGGCACGAACGTGATCCCTTCAATCCCCTCGCCGCCGGCCTTCAGTCGCGTCCTTCCCTCGAAATCCCGCGGCAGCGAGAATTCCCGCCGCACCTCGAACGTCTCGGGATCCACCTCCACGATCGCCTCCTCCTCCTCGACCGCCAGGTACACCAGTCCGCTCGCCGGGTCGTAGGTCACCCCTTCGAAATCGGCCGCGCGGATGACTTTGCGCTGGACCAGATCCCCGTCCGCGGTGATCTCGCACAGCTCCCCCTCGTCTCCGACCACGAACAGCGTCCCTCGTGGCGCATGCCAGCAGATGCCCGAGGGTTCATTGACACCTATCTTGTCTATATCCCCCACCCACCCGTAGGGAAAGACGATCGTTTCCAGGAGGTCCTCCGGTCCGACGGCGCTTCGACATCCGATTGTCGGTACCAGGCAGCAAGAGATCGCCAACATCAGCAAACAAGGGTAGATGCGCATGAATATCTTGTTCTCCATGAACCCGGGCTGGTTCCCTGGCATCGTCGCGATTCGCATCATCGATACCGGAACAGACAGCGGTAAGCATATTTCCGACCAGTCCCCCGGCCTTTCCACGACCTCGGCATTCTATCCCCTGCACGTGCCCCTGTAAAGCTCCTTTGTCCGTCCCCGGTGACATCGTATCCCGTCGCGGCGCGGACCTCGTGTGGAATGACGCACAGATTTTCTTTTGAGAAATGATCGGGCCGACCATACAATGGCGATTTGTAACAGGTGGGCTGATAGAAGCATGTTGTCGGTCTGGGATGTTCGTGACGACCTTCTCGCAGTCTCCCCACAGGAATCAAATCGAGCGTCGCTCGGATTTGTGCCGATGTCTATGGACGAAATCCAACCACTCAGGTTCTCTTGATTGAGGGCGGAAGAATGACACACGGCAATGCCTCTCGAGTCCACGAACAGACGCAACCCTGGAACGAAGCATCGCGATATGATCTGGCGGCCAGGTCCTCTCGGAGTCCCTCTGCCCGCTGCGCATCGCTCGTCTGGTTGGGTCTCATGGGCCTGACGCTTTTTGCCGGTTGTACGTCGAAGGTCGAGACGGACAAAGCGGTAACGCTGGACGAGCCGCGCGCGAAAAACGCGGTGATCGTGGAGACGGACGATCCGGCGGATCTCGAGAAATTGGCCGAGGCGGTCGATGCCCTCGAACTGGCGACGCAGGAAACCGAGAGCGCCGTGGCAGAAGGTTCTGACTCGTCACCGGCGAAGATCTCTGTGGCCGAGGCGATGGAGATGGCGCCTGCCGAATCGGTTCTGCCGTCCGACTCGACGAAGCTGATCTCCCTGCCCAAGCTGAGCCGGACCGAGACCACCGAGATCAGCGAGCATCTCGTCCTGAGTCTCAGTTCCGATCTCGACTACGCGGTGGCTTCCAGTGTGATCGAAGATGCCTTGCCGAGTCCGCCTGTGGGCGTGGTCGGCGGGAGAATCCTGTCCCGTCCCGCCGAGAACGGCAGCTATGTCCTGCGATTCGGCTATCGGCATTTCGTCTCGCAGCCACCGCAGCTCTGGGTCATGGGTGCGCTCATCGGCGACGATGGGACCCTCTCAGCCAACCCCGATCTGGCGGCCGTCGAGCCCCATGTCGCCAAAATCGTCGCCTCCCTTGAGCAGATGCGCGCCAACCTGACGGTGCGCGATCTGGAAACCAAGCTGATCCAGTTGAGCTATGTCGACGCTGCAGCGGCCCTGAGCATGCTCAAGGGCATGGGCGTCACGACCATGGCCAACCCGACGGAGTTGCAGCCCAAGGTGGATTTCACCAAGTTGCCCTACGTGGTAGGTATCCAGGACCCCGATAAGACCTATACAGGCTTGATCGGTGCCGGCGCAAAGATGGCTGGCGGCAAGCTCTCGCTGTCACCGGGCATCGCCTCGGACATGACAGACAACGCGATTGCCTCCCCCACCAATCAAATACTGGTGTTGTTCCATCGGGCCCACCCGGAACAGTTCAGCGAGGTCCGCCGCATCCTGGACGATCTCGTCGACCGCCCCGCTCGACAGATCTTCATCGAGGCGATGGTCCTGGAAATCAGCGAACAGGGCCTTCGTGATTTGGGAATCGAGTGGAACTGGAGAGGGACCGATGAAGTGCTAAGTCTGAACGGCGGCTCTTCGAATGCTGGCACGGCCACCGATACGTTCAACTTGAACATTACAGAGTTGTCAAATCTCAGCGAACTCTTTGAAGCCCAGATGGACTGGGACTGGAACGTTGTTCTTCGCGCGCTGATTCGCTCGGGGAAGGCGGAGATCCTCTCCCGCCCCAGCGTTTTGACGCTCAACAACCGTCAGTCGACTATTCGTGTGGGACGGGACATCCCGGTCGCCAAAAGCTTGCAGGGCAGCCTGGGCGGAAAGGTCAGTTTCGAATTCGACTATCTTCCCGTTGGGATCCTGCTCAACATCCGGCCGCGAGTCACCGAGAGCGGCGACGAAGTCAGCATGCTCATTGACACGATCGTCTCCGCCGAGGTTCCCAACGAGGACCTCGTATTAAGGGACCCCGACGAACCAGAGCTTGTTCTGGCTTCCGCCCCGACCGTCTCCACGCGCCGCGTGCAAACCTATAGTCGCATTCCGAACAACACGCCGCTGATTATCGGCGGGCTGGTATCGCGAGACAAGACGCTGACGATGGACAAGGTTCCTTTCCTCGGTGACATTCCCGTCCTGGGCATGCTGTTCCGAGCCGAAAGGAGGGACAGCCTCAAACGCGAGGTGATCATCGTCCTGACACCCTATGTCCTTCCCGAACACCGCGAGGCTCGCCGGTCGCTGCCCAAGGATGAAGATGCCTTCGACAGCTTCGGCAATGAACTGTTCCGGGATTCCTATCGCATTCGCAGCGAAGATGTGTTCGATTTGCAGTTCCTCTTGGAGAACAAGCGCATCGTCACGTACCGGCAATTGGCGCGGGAAGTGGCGGAGAAGGACTTTCGTCTCGGTGCGACCGATCCGCTTCACGCCTTTGTCCGGGACAGCGTTCCGGGCGAGTCGATCCTCGTAACCCGCATGATCTACGAGGTCATCAAACGACTGGATGTTTCTGAAGCGATCGAATCGTCGCGGATCATCTACTTCGAAGGGCAGCAGGTTGGCGGCTACAGCGTGGAGTTTCTCCACGAGCTTCTCGACGACAAGATGGGCGACTTCCTCAAGAGGTCGAGCGACAAAGCCCTCGCGATCACGTACCGGTACGATCGTGCGTCTCTGGAAGAGGGCCGCCTCGGCAGCGAGCCGATTCCCGAGATCAGCGTGATCGATTGCCCCGACCGCAAGGTCTGGGGCGAGAAGCTCTGGGAGTTGAATCAGCCGATGCCCGACGGACAGCAGCGCCACACGATTCTCATTCAGAACGAGTCGGACCTCGTTCGTCTGCGCCGGGCTCTGGCGCTGAAGCGCATCGCCACGCTCAACGGTGGCCTGGAGTACATGCGGCTGCGGAACTTCAGTGTGGGCAAGGTGCTGTTGATGCCGGAACTCAAGAAGGGGCAGATCCACGTGGTGGATGCGGACACAGCGCGGTTCTTCTTCCATACCGAGCACTACTATGCCGCCACATTGGCGAAGATCGAAGAGGATTTGAAGGCCCTGGATAAGATGCTGCGCCGTCCCGACGTTCGCGTGCTGCTCGATTCGGAACTGCCCGGCAGTCCCACGAAGGATGAGGGCGAGTAGATCATGTCGGTCCGTCCGAGGATACCCAGGGTGTAAGTCAGGGCGAATTCGAAGGCAGGGGGGTGGCTTGCTGGCAAGCAGGGCCGCCCGCCGTTCATCGCGATTATGCAAAGCATACTCACAAGAACGTACTACGGTAATACGGTCCTTCAATGGCTGACCGCCTTCCTGATCATCGTCTGCGCGGTCGTGGTGGGAAGGGTCATTTACTGGGTGATCGGCAAGACCGTCAAGCGAATGGCCGCCAAGACGCGAACGCACCTGGACGACATTCTCGTGGATATGCTCGAGGAGCCGATCGTCCTGGCGGTGGTCATCGGCGGAGTCTGGTACGGCCTGATCATGCTGACGATGTCCGAGGCCACCAAGGACGTCCTCGACAGCGTGGTGCACGCGTTATTGATCCTCAATGGTGCCTGGCTCATCACACGCGTCTTCGACGCGTTGATCAAGGAGTACCTGCTGCCCTTCGCCCAGAAGACCGAAAGCGATCTCGACGACCATCTGGTGCCGATCGTCAGTAAGGGTGTGAAGGTCTCGATCTGGTTGATCGCCTCGATCATGGCGCTCGACACCGCGGGAGTCAATGTCTTCTCCATGTTGGCTGGACTGGGCATCGGCGGATTGGCCTTCGCGCTGGCGGCCCAGCACTCGGTCGGCAACTTCTTCGGCAGCCTGGCCATCTTCGTGGACAAACCCTTCCGCGTGGGCGACCGGATTCAGGTGCGCAACCACGACGGCGTCGTCACCGCCGTCGGGCTGCGGAGCACGAGAATCCGCACCCGCTACGAAGGACGCATCGTCACCATTCCCAATCTGGCGGTGGCGGAGGCCGATATCATCAACGTCGACTCGGAGGCGGGACGTCAGATCTTCGCCGTCTACCGGCTCACCCCGGACATGGACGACCAGCAGATCACCTTGGCCATGGACCTGCTCAAGCAGATCGCCCAGTCCGACCCCGATACCCAGGACAAGGTCGTCACCGGCTTCTTCGCGATCACCGAGTACTCCCGCGACATCATGCTCCTCTACTGGATCAAGCCGGAAGCCTCGAACCTCCAGACCCGCACGCGGATCAACCTCGAGATCGTCCGCCGGTTCAAAGAAAACGACATCCAACTGGTCAAGGCCCAGCCTGTGCACACCAAGTGGGACCGCGTCGAACTCGTGTAACGATTCTCGCCCCTTCCGCCTTCGGCAGCTCCGTTCGCCCAAGGAGGCTGGCTCCTCTCCTCGGGTCGAACGGTCGACGCGGAGTTTCGTGGTGACACGCCCCTGATCGTCACGGCAACCGTGTCGAAGCAGAGAGAGCCCAGGGGGCGGAATCAAGGGAACCGCGTCGCCTTGGCGATGCCATCGCCAATACGATATCAATCAGCAGGCGGAGAGCCAGTGGACAATTCGCGAATCCGAAGCTTGCGGAATCGGGCCTTGCTCTGATCGTATCCTTCACCGCCGGGATGGACTTGAAGGCATAGCGTGCCCTCCGGAGGAATCCCCTGGGTCGAGGCCGCCGTGTGCTGATAATCCGTTACCTGCGTACCGTTGACCCACACTTGGATCCGGGCCGGCTCTCCCTGACAGGAGATCTTGAGGTGGTTCCAGGCCCCTTTCTTGAAGTGTTTCATCCCGTCAGGACTTCGATGGACGAATCCTTGCGTCCAGGGGCAATAGATGCCCCCGATATCGCCGCCCTCCCGATAGTCGATCGTCACCTGGTGGCTCTTCCCATGAGGTCCCACACGCAGGAAGATGCCACTGTCGAAGGGCCAATCGACCTGGGTCTCACACTCGAACTCGAAGTCCTTGAACGTCCGGTAGGTCGTCAGAAAGCCCCCCTGGCCGGGCGGGTCCTGCATACCGACAATCGCCCCATCTTCCACGTACCACTTCCCGTTAACGCCATGGTCAGGCAGACCGTCGTGCCGCTTCCATCCGGTCAGTGTCTGACCGTCAAAGAGGGACTCTCCCCCTTCCGGCGCAAACCGCTTCAGACGAATGGAACGAAACCGAACGGCCATGGGAGGTCCCGCATGGAGCTGAAGCGCCAGAATGCCACAGTCCAAGGCCTTGGCCTTCTCATTGTCGATGAGCGTCATGGTGGGTACGCCATTCAGTGTCTGAGTCAACCTGTTTCCCCGGGCGGTGATAACGTACTCGTTCCAGCCATCCCGATTGACCGCCTCCGCCACAGCCGCGTCGCTGCTGATCTTGTCGAGGACAACGCTCTCTCCAGCGCCCCGTTCGACCTTGTCGCCCCGATTCACCATGATCCCCCGACCCCGCTCTTCGTAGAGGATCCCTGTATATCGATGGTTGGCGTCGATGTCCGCCTGGTAGCCGCCGACGACCCAGTTGCCATGATCCCGGCTGCGATACTGAACGCCGGAGTTGCCCCCTTCGATCCTCCAGGACAGCCGGAGTTCGAAATCGCAGAGCAGTCCCTCACGCCAGATCAGAAAGGTGTTTCCCCGCGTCGGGTTCTCTGGTGTGGTTTGTCCCACGATGGCGCCGTCGACGACGGACCAGAACCTCGGATCCCCGTCCCACCCCGTGAGGGTCCTGCCATCAAAGAGTTGCACGAATCCCGCCTCACGTTCCTCCGCGGTGAGTGTGTTGACCTGGGCCGCCAATGCCGGTGAGGTAAGAGCGAGAATGACCGTTAGCATGCTGGTGAGTTGTACGTAGCGCATGGGTTGTACTCCCTTTTCCAGAAGGTTTCATGGTTGGCATCATGCTAAACGCAGAAGTACCGCCCAGTCAAGAGAGAGAACAACCGCAAGACGAGCCGTGTCTTTCGGATTCTAGGGCATCGGTGTTTTCCAGTCGCTGAGGCCGCTGAGCATCCTGTTGCCCGCCGGGCAGAGACTTGACGCTCCGCCTGAGTACTCGCACAGCCACACGTCACCGCGCTTCGAGTGCGCTTTCGGGTTTCATCGTCTTGATGGTGCCTGCTTCGTTGTCGTTGGTCAGCACCTTGGGCTTGGCCAGAACGCTCGCCGTTGGTGGCAGTCGGATCATGATGTCAGCACAGGGTGGGATCGATCAGCGAAGATACACCGCCTGCGCCTCGCCGGCCCACCCCGCCACTGCATGGCCTCGCCAGGGACTGCTTTGCGCGGGTGAGACGTTTCTTGACGGTCTCCGGCGAGCAGCCGGTTCGTGACGCTGCGTCCCGAGAATTCGTGCCCTGGATATATTTCGGTCTGAGGATCTCGGCCGACGTCCGAGGCAGTGAATCCAGCATCAAGAGAACGGCCTCGTGAATTTCCCTCTTGCCCAGTTGAACGATGGGATTGGCGTCGCGGTCGCAGGGTGCCCCCGCCGTCCTGGCACTGTCGCCGCACGCCAGTTGCATCCGTTCGAGCGCAAGGTTCCTTCGTCCGCTGCTTCGCCAGTAGGCGCAAAGCGGATGCCGCGCCACCGCGCGGATACAGGTCATCGGCTCCTCCAGGCGGCCGCCGCGCAGGATCAGGCTCGCAAAGATCTCCTGCACGAGGTCATCCACGTCGTGCAGACTCCGCACGTTTCGCGCAAAATACGCCCGCAACTGCCGATGGCACTGCTCGTACACGTCCGCCCAATACGCTGCCTGCACCGCGGCCTCCCGCGCGCACCCCTCGTCCCGCTTCCTCTCCGTCATCATCCTCATCCTCAATGTTGTAGTCACGCTGCTCGGCGGCCCCCACCGACCGCCTCCCAACGATGATAGCGTCGGTGGAAGGCCGAAAGTGGATGCAAGAATCCCCAAAAACCAACTTTTTTTCTCCACCCCGCCGCGACGTCCCTGCCCTATCCCTGCCAGGCAAACGAATCACACCAGTCTTCTGTCGCCCGCAGCAACCCACCCGAGCCGATCCTCTTCACGGCAGACGGAACTCTGCGAGCGATGGCCCGAGCATGTAGTTTGCGCGTGGATTGGAAACTCCCGTCCGGTTGCCCGGACGCACTGTCTCCAAGTGACCGACGAACACTTCGAGCAGGCGGCGAGCCTACCGGAAGCGACGCAGCAGGATACGGCAACGGCCCGTTCAGAGCCGAACAGGGGCACCAAATCTGCGATATTCGACGAAAAACGAGGGTATGCGAAACAACGCGAGGGAATAATGGGCGATACAGGACTCGAACCTGTGACCTCACGGGTGTGATCCGTGCGCTCTAGCCAACTGAGCTAATCGCCCGACAAAACAGCTATTAGAGCGGATGGGGCGGGGGGCTGTCAAGCCCTAATCGCATGCCAATTCGCCTCCTGCCGGCAGATTTCTACGTGGACACCAGGTTGATCCGTCCGAGTTTGACACCCTTCATGCTCAGGATGTTCTCGCCGACACGGTGGATTTCGCCCACCTGGCCCCGCAGGACGATGATTTCGAGGCAGTCGTGCCGATCGAGGTGTACGTGCAGCGAACTGATCGCCTGGAGCAGATGGGAATGCTGGAGGGCGATCAGCTTCTCCGCCAGGTTGGCGGCATGGTGATCGTAGACCAGAAAGACCGCCGCGACCGCCTCCGACTCCGGGTCGCTCAGTCGCTCCTGGCTCAACTGGTTCCGCACGAGATCGCGGATCGCCTCCGAGCGGCTCTGGTACCCCTGGCGGTCGATCATCGCGTCGAACTGCGACAGCAGGTCCTTGTCCAGCGAGATGCCTATGCGTTCGAGATCTGCCATGAGAGCCCTTCCTCTAACCCCTCCTAGTCTTTTCTTATCACGTAGATCACCTGCTCGGCCAGCAGATTTGGCCAGACACGGACCGGACCGGCATGGCGCCGAACCAGCGGGACCTTCTGCTCGACCGAGGCGCCCAGCCGCCGACAGAACTGGTCGAAATCCTTCAGCGACAGACAATGGATGTTGGGGCTGTCGTGCCAGTCGAAGGGCAACTGACGCGTCACCGGCGCCCGGCCCTTGCACAGCAACTGCACGCGGGTACGCCAATGGGCGAAATTCGGGAAGCTGACGACCACCCGGCGCCCGATCCGCAGAAGCTCGCGCAGCACCCGTTCGGGATCGCGGATCGTCTGCACCGTTTGCGACAGAAGTGCGTAATCGAACGTCTTGTCCCCATAGCTGCCGAGCCCACGCTCCACGTCGTACTGGATGATCGACAGCCTCTTGCAGACGCAGCTCAGGACGAGATCCTGTTCGAGCTCGATCCCGCGTCCGTCGATGTGCTTGTCGTGCCGCAATCGCGCCAGCAGCTCTCCGTCGCCGCAGCCGATATCCAGCACCGTCGCGTTCGGTTCGATCAGCGACTCCACGAGCTGATAATCGACCCGCGCGCGCTGAGCCTGCTCGTACCGGTCCGGCACGGCAGCCCGCTGGTGGGAGCAGACCCCCTGCACCTGATCGCAGTCCGGATGGCTGGTGGAAGAAAGAAAACACTCGATGAAGGCACCGAGCGTTTCGCTCTCCAGCAAAAACGCATCGTGGCCATACGACGAGTGGATGTTGCAGAAACTCACGTCCTTGCCGTTGGTGGCCAGGGCGTCGACGATGGCCTCGGACTGAGCCGGCGTGAACAGCCAGTCGCTGCTGAAGCTGACCACCAGGAACCGCGCCCGCGTGTGGGCGAAGGCCTGGCGCAGCGAGCCATAGTCCCGCGCCACGTCGAAGTAGTCCGACGCCTTGGTGATGTACAGATAGCTGTTGGCGTCGAACCGGTCGACGAAGGTCTGGCCCTGGTAGTCGAGATAGGTCTCGACGGAGAATTCCGAGTTGAAATCGTAGCTGTACTGGTCGGCACTACGCAGCTCGCGTCCGAACTTCTGTCGCATGCCTTCTTCGGAAAGATAGGTGATGTGCCCGATCATGCGGGCGATCGCCAGCCCTCGGGCAGGGACCGCCTTCTCATGGTATTGCCCGTCGGCGAAGTTCGCATCCGCCAGGATCGCGTTGCGCCCGACCGCGTCGAACGCGATGGACTGGGCCCCCAGATGCGTCGTCGTCGCCACCGGGATCGCGGCGTCCATCATGTCCGGATACGCGATCGACCACTGCAAAACCTGCATCCCGCCCACGGACCCGCCGACCACCGCCAGCAGATGGTCGACACCGAGCTGATCCAGGAGCAATTTCTGCACGCGCACCATGTCAGCGATGGTGATGATGGGGAAGCTCAGCCCATAGGGCTTGCCGGTTTCGGGGTCGATCGAAGATGGTCCCGTCGTCCCGGAGCAACCCCCCAGGAAGTTCGAGCAGATGACGAAGTATTTGTCGGTGTCGATGCCCTTCCCCGGGCCGATCATGTCTTCCCACCAGCCTGGCTTCTTGTCCTCGGCACTGTGATAGCCGGCGGCATGGGCGTTGCCGCTCAGCGCATGGCAGACCAGGATCGCGTTGTCCCGTGCCTCATTGAGTTGCCCATAGGTCTCGTATGCGACGTCGATCGGTCCGAGCTTCTTGCCGCACTCCAGCAGCAAGGGGGCGTCCGCCTCGACGACTCGCAGAATCCTGGTTTCGACCAGGCCCACAGAATTGGTGCTTGCGGTGTCCATAAGGCCCACCAGTATAGCGGCAAAGGCGGGTCTGTAAACCGTCATAGCGGCGTTCGAGCCTGGACGCTCAGCGTTCGGTGCCGATGGCAGAACCCTCCACCTGCTGCCAGCGGTCTTCGTGGCGGGTCAGATGATCTCGAGGCGACGGAGAATGGCCTTGGTCCAGCGGGCGCTGCGTGCCTGCGAGAGGATCAGCAACAGCACCGCCAGCAGCCAGTAGGCGCTGAACCGAAGGTAGTACAGCAGGGTGAATACGAATCCCGAACCCTTGTTGGCGACCCACTTGGCCAGTTCGGCCGGGGTGTAAGCGACGCCGATCACGCTGGAATCGATCAATTCCTGCCACGGGACGATCAGCACGAACAGGATCAGCGACAGGAAAAAGGCGCGGGCGATATGGTTGATGCCGCCCAAGCGGCCGATCAGCGAGACCATCAGACTGAAGAACATCGCCAGACAGAAGAGTCCCGCAGTGATGATCAGCACCCCGTTGACCAGTTCAATGGTGCGCCGGATGTGTTCCCACGTCAGTTTCTCGACGAGAGGCAGGTCGATCTTGCGTTCCGTGGCGGTGGCGGGCGACGAGACGTCGTTCACATCTGCGACGGATTCTGCGGCGGCGGCACCAATGACCTCGGCCTCGCTCATCGGCTCGACCGCCGGGGCGGGAATCGCCACCAGACCCAGGTTGACCAGCCAGAAAGACGCCTGAGCCAGCACCAGACAGATCACCACCAGCAGGAAGAAGAAGTTCTTCCATCCTCGGAAGACCCCTACCGCTTCCAGACAGTCGGTCGTTTCGATCATGTGGCTCTGGTGGACCGGGCCTTCATTCATTTCCGCAATCTCCAATTCTCGATCTCATTGGGCTTTCCGAAGACACAACACCCAACCATCCTCCCCCGGCACCCTGACCTCGATGCGCTCATCCCTGCCGGCGCACGGTCGACTCGCGTCGTGAACGCTGGTCGGCATTATCTGGGATGACGACAGGGAATGCAATCATATTCCGTCCGAACCGCCGTTTCGTGTTTTCGGACGATCTTCCGGCGTCTTCTGCGACCGCGCCGTGGTGATTGGAGCAGCCTGCGTGTGAGAGACGCGGATCTAGCGCGCGGCGGGAACCGGCTGGCGAGCAGCCGCAATGGCGTGAGAGAGGCCGCAGGTGATCAGGTCTATCCTGTGGAGTTCCTCCGGCAAGAGCGGCGAGGGCATCGCGCGGGCGATCAGCAGAAAACCAAGAGGACGCCCCAGATCGTTGAGGGGCAAGGTCGCCAGGGAGACATTCCCAAGGTCCTGGAGGTTGCCCACGAGACCCATCGCAAACAGATCGTGGATGGCACAGGGCCGATTCGCCTTGCAGATGCCGGCGGTCAGTTCTGCGGGGAAACAGTCCTCGAGCGGGCGGCCTGCCACCATGACGCTCTCGTGGGCGTTGAACGTACGAAGTTCACGGCTCTCCGGCTCGCGCAGAAAGAACGTAACCGCCGTTCCGGGCAGCTCTTCGCGGATGCACTGATCCGCTCGAACGAGCAGCGTCCGCAGATCCGCGGTGCCCAGCAGAGACTTGTAGAAGCTCGCCGCAAAACCGACGCCACCGAGCCGGCGGACGAAAGCCCGCTGCGCGCCGATCAGGTCGTTGCACAGGATGTCGATCTGGCTCGCCTGCCGCTTCCGTTCGCGGTTGAGTTTCTTGACCAGCAGACGCAGTCGTTGTTGTCGTTGGCTCTGGCTCATAGGACTCCACGTTCAAAGGACCCTTCTCGTCGAGGGAGAACCCCATGCGTACCATTCGGCTTGGCGCTCCACGTGCTTTAGCGACAAACGACCGGATCGCGGATTCCTGAGGGTCGCCCCATAAACCAGCGCATATCACCGGTGGAGGTCTTCCTGGGGCCGTGAGGACAGCGGCGCAAAGACGGCGCAGACCCCTGGTGTGAACCATACAAGGCGGGATTCTCGGACGTTGGGTGGCTGGACGATGGCGTCGTTTGCCATTGCGGTCGGCGCGACCCTCCTCCCGGCAGCCGGGCTGGCGAAGTTCGCCCGCCGCCCATCCCTCGCACACCGCAATACTCCAATCATACGTCGCGCGAGCTGGACGGTCAATTGTGGGAAATACGTATTTCCAACCAGGATTTCACCTGATATCGTCGAACGTGCGTGGGGTGGCGCTGCCGGTACGACCGGTCGGTGCCGGGCATCCGGAAGGCAGCTTGTTTACGTGCAGAACAAATCCTAGTATAGATAGAGACGCAGGCGTGAATCCACGCGCTGCCGTAAGATTCACAGCATCTTGATCCCCGAGTGTAAGGAAAGACGATTCTATGAAGAAGCTCATCCTCATCGCCACGGCCGTTCTGGCTACCGCCTCGTGTCAATCGGTGCCGAAGCATCGATCCGTCAGTCTCTTCAACGGCAAAGACCTCACCGGCTGGCACCCCGATGTGCCCAAGATGGACAACGACCCCAGCGTCCAGAGCCCGTTCATCGTTCGCGACGGGATGCTCGTCAGCCTCGGCACGCCCGGCGGGCACCTCATCACCGACGCGGTCTATCAGGACTACCGCCTCGAAGTGGAGTATCGCTTTGCCGGCAAACCGGGCAATTGCGGTGTGCTCGTTCACGCCTCGACGCCGCGCGCCCTCTATGGCATGTTTCCGCAGTCGCTCGAAGTCCAGATGATGCACCAGAATGCAGGAGATTTCTGGTGCATCGTCGAGGACGTCACCGTGCCCGACATGGAAAAACGACGCGGACCCAAAGAGCAGTGGGGCATCACCGAGGGCAAACAGCGCCGCATCGTCAATCTCACCGACGATTCGGAGAACCCGGTGGGCGAATGGAACACCATGGTCATCGAGTGCCTGGGCGATGCGCTGAAGGTCTGGGTCAACGGCGACCTGGTCAACTACGGATACGATTGCACTGCCGAGAAGGGCCGGATCGCCGTCCAGGCGGAAGGTTCCGAGGTGGAATTCCGCAGGATCGAGCTGACCCCGATCGAGAGGTTCACCGAGGATCTGTAACGCAGAGGTATCTCTGTCACCAGACCGGTTTGCACCGCCTGCACGGCCGATGATGCTGTCGGGTTTGGCTTCGCTTCACCGGCAGGCCGGAAGATGGTACGTAGCGGCAACTGCGCCGATGGTAGTACCGTTCGCCCCGAACGATGTAGACCGCGGGATCGTCGTCCCGATGGCCTTCGGTCGCAACGGCGCGACAGGCGTGATCCACAGCGGGTGCCGTGCAGCCCGCCGGCTCCGCCGGCGTCGATTTCGGACGCAGGCCCAGATACGCCCCCGTCCCAACGAAAGCCAGCCCCTCGGCTATGGCTGCGACCCAAACCAGACGATGGACTACGTTCGCCATTTCATCGCCCTTGATGCTGTCGAGTGTTCATCCGCATGCCCCTGATTATGCCGGACCGCGCCGAGTCCTGCAAACGGGACCGCCCGAGGCGGATGGACCTCTCGGAGATCACGAACGCTTGAGGGAGGAGGCGTTGACCTTCAGCTTCTCCCGCTCATCCTGTTGCTGTTGAGTCAGCTCTTCGAACAGGTGCTTGACCTCGGGGGTTTTCGCCATCTGGGCGGCGCGTGCATAGAACTCGACCAGCTTTTCGTCCAGATCCAACGCCGTTTCCACCACCTCGTCGACCGTCATATCCTCACGCAACGCATCGGGCGTGGGCACCTCGAGGGCCCGCTGGTCGGGCGTGTATTGCATCCACGTATCGAGCAACTCCTTGGATCTCTGGTCGTCGTATTCCGCCATCGCCCGCTCGAAGTCCTTCTCGTGTCGACTCATGTAGTCGAGCAGGATCTGAGCCCGATCGCGATCCGCCTGCTCGGCGAGCCGGCTGTAGAACTCCTTGAGACGCCGGTGGAACTCCGCCGCCACGTTCAGAATGTCCCGCACCTGTCCATAGGTTGCCGTCATGATCGAGACTCCTTTCTATTCCCGCCCGTGGTATGCCGGCCCCCTTCTGCGACCGGACGCGCCCTGGACAATACCGTCCTTCAGTATTTGGTGTCGGCAAATGTCGTGATCCTGGCGATGGCGTGCGCCGGGATGTGGGCGATCTTGGTCTTGCCCTGCGCCATAGGGTCCACGCCCAGCTCATTGACAACGCGAATGGAAACATAGTCGTCATACACGCCGGTAACGACCCCTCGCTCGAAGCCGCCTCGCTGCCGATCGGACTGCTGCCAGAAGCCCTCGTCGGGCACTACGATGATTCGCGTGCTGTCGGCCAGCGGGTCCAGGGCGACGTTATCGCCCATCGACAGTATGTCGATGAGCCGGTAGCGTTCCTGTGGTTCGGACGAATTCTGCCCGACGGCAGCCGCCAGCAGCAGGGCGGTGAGGATCAGGACCACCCCCGCGATGGATAGACGCTTCCAATCCTTCATCCCGTCTCCTTTCCTCAGAACGTATGCGTTCGCCAACTCCTCCCGCGCCGTAGATTGTACAGCGTGGCGTGGCATTTGTTCGGAAGAGTCGGCCGATGACTGCGCTCAAGGGCCGCGCCGGCGGGTTTTCGTCGCCCGTGTGACTACTCGTACGGTAGGGTGATGGTGGCGGTGGTTCCCTGGTTGGGCGTGCTGGCCAGGGCCAGCGTGCCTCGATTGAGCTGGATCAGGCGGGCGGCGTACGCCAGGCCCATCCCGCGTTTGCGTCCGGCGGGTTTGGCGCTGAAGAACGGGTGCGTCGCCTTGCGGAGCGTATCGGCGTCCATACCGCAGCCGAGGTCGCGGATCTGCAGCATGAGCCCGTCGGCTCCCGGTTCGACGCTGATCTTGATCGGACCAGCCGGATCGGTGTACGATTCGACCGCGTTCGAGATGATGTTGGCTAGCGCCGAGACGATCTGCCCCGAATCGACGTAAACGTGTCCGTCGGCTGCCGCCGCCTGAATCTGCGCGTTGACGTGGTCGACCCGGCTCTTCTGCCCGGCCAACTCGATGGCCTCCTCGATGATCTGGCGGATCGCGGTCCGACCGGGTTTCGGCCGCGACGGCTCGGCAAACGCCATCAGGTCGTCGATCACCCCGGTCGCTTCGCCCACGTTGTCCTGGATCTGCTGGAGATGACGCCTGCGTTCCTCGTCGACCTCGTTTTCCCCCAGTAGTTGGGCCCGACCCGAGATCACCGACAGCGGATTATTGAGTTCGTGAGCGACCCCCGCCGCCATCTCGGCCAGCGCCTCGATCGGACGCTCGGCCGGCTTGGTCTCCGCCTCCGGCTTCGCCTCGCTCATCGCCCGGACCAGCCGTTCGGAGAAACGCGTCTGTTTCTCCTTCGCGGTCGCCAGTCCCAGTACGGCGCCCGCCATCGAAGCCGCCGCCTGGAATTTCTCGGCAAACAGTGCCGCATCGCCCGGGTAATTCAACTCGAACGCGAGGATCGCGACGGTCCTCGAATCGGCCAACAGCGGAACCAGCCTGGTCCGAGCGAGGTCGAGATCCACGTCCACTTGGCCGACCAGCCAGTCGATATGGTCCTGCGCATCCAGGACGGCAAACCGCTCCGCGATCGGACGCGGCACCACGGGACGGTCCTCCGGCGCCTCCAGGACCATCTTGTGACTGTGCCCCAAAGCCTCGACGACAATGGTGTCCACGGCGCCGTTTTGCGTCGCGCCCGCCAGGTAGAGGCAAACCGACCCCGTCTGGAAGAACCGCTGCCAGCGTCGCGCCAGGCTTTCGGCGATGACCACGGCGCTGGTGCTGGGGCCCACCTCAGCCAGGAAGTCCCGGGCGAAATCCAGGTAACTGAAAGCGGTCTTGAGATCGCGTCCCTCTGCCGTCAGCGAGGTCTGCCCGGTTGCCAGCTTGGCCGCGATGGTCTGGACGGCGTCGCAGTATCTTGCCGCCGCGTTGGGCATTGTCAACGCAAGAACCTCCGCCTTACCCGCCACTTCTTCCGCCAAGGCCTCTGCGATGTGTGCCAGGGTCTGCCCGTCGGTGTCGATGGCTTTGGCGACTGCGCTGAGGTGTTCGGGCGGATCGAAGCTGCCCGAGCGTCCGATGCCCACGTGTCGGACGACGTGGTCTGCCGCCCAGACGACGCGAGCGATCGCCGTCTCCGGGAGCCCCTCCAGCATGGTGACCGCGTCGCTGTGGTGCAACCAGATGGCGGTCGCGATCGGGTCGGGCAGCCTCCATTTGCGAGCCAACTGCTTGCCCAGCATGGCGTGGTTGGTGCCGAGGTGCTTCTGCTCGATCGCATACAGACTCGACCCGGTGGCCTCCGCCTCCTGGACGATGGCAGCCAGACTCTTGGGCATGATATCCTGAAGAGCGAGCTTGCCAAGGTCGTGCAGGAGCCCGGCTGAATAGGCCATGTGCGGATCGAGGTTCGGCTGGCAGGCTTCGACGATCCGCCGGGCGCAGATCGCCACCGCCAGACTGTGCAGGATCAGGTCGGTCCGCGCCGGCAGCGCCGCTTGGGTGGGCGCGAATTCGATCTCGAAGCCCGCCGAAACCTTCAGGCCCAGCAGGGCATCGCGAACTTCGTCGCCGTCCAGGCGGTCCAGAACGAGATGAATTGCGTGTCGCTGACCGGCAGGGGTGGCGGTGCTGTGCTGGCCCAGCGACAGGACGCGGGCCGCGATCGCAGGTTCACACTGGGCAATGTCGGCGACCGACCCGGCGCTGAAGCGACTCTGGAGGAGCCGGGAAAGGTACTGAACGGCCACACAGGACGGCACCGACAAGGCCTCCAGTTCGCCTGCCGCCAGCTCCACCTTGCGCGAAGCGGCTGCGTTAACTCCTCGTTCGGCCATGCCACTACCCTCGTTCCGCTCTCACGATGTTGTACACCCACCTCCGCGAAGCAGAGCGCCCCCTCCCCATTGCGACCTTCCGGACGCCGAGTGCTTCGGAGACCTGCCGTCGCGATCACACCAGTTGCAGCGCTGCGTCCACCTTCTCGGTCAGCTCGGCAATCGTGAACGGCTTGCGAATGAAATTCTCGGCGCCAGACCGCAGAAGCTGGTCGATCTCTTCCTGCTTGATGACGCCGCTGACGATGATGATCCTCGTGTTCTCGAATTCCGGATTGCTGCGGATGGTCTGGCAAACCACGTTGCCGTTGACATCGGGCAGCATGTAGTCCAGCAGAATCAGGTCCGGTCGAAACTGCTGCGTCGCCATGCCCGCCTCGTACCCGCTCGACGCCGTCCGGATGTCGAACCGCCCGTCCCGCGTCAGGATGTCGCTGATCAGCTCGACGATCTCGGCGTCGTCATCGACCACGAGCACCTTCTTTTTGCCCGAATCCAGATTGTCCAGAGGGATGTTGTTCTCCCTCATGAACTTGATCAGATTCTGGCGGGGAATGCGGCGGAACTTCGAGCCTGGCACACGAAATCCCTTGAGTCGACCCGAATCGAAACAGCGAATAATGGTTTGCTGACTGACCCTGCAGATCTCGGCTGCCTCGCCGGTGGTGAATAGATCCTTCATCCTTGCCCCTTCCTTTTTCGCCAACTCCATTTGACAGAAGGCTCTTCCAGGTTACCTTGACGGCCCACATTAACTGCTGTTTGGCGTTTTGTCAAGTCGAAAAAAACACCGAATCCCCGCTTTTTACCATGGTACCTAGGTTCTTATCGGAGATGGAATCGAGGCAGGATACCCATCGTCGCGTGTCAAGGCAGGTGGGGGGCTCCATGGCTCTTACGGTGTTTGGCAAGACGTGCAAGTCGACAATGCGGCGTTGTCTGCTGCGTCAGGCCGAGGATTATGTGACCATGCGTCCGAAAGGGATTGTGTTGCCGCTGTCGCAGCAGACGGTGGCGGGTCAGATCGCACCGTCGCGAGGGCGTCGGCCGTAGTTGTATTGCCTCTCGATCCGACCCTCCCGATCGTGGACGACCAGCAGGCTGTAGGGATGGCTCGTGGCCCGGTCCCGCGCCTGAAGGATGGCGTCGGTCCGCGACTGATGCGTGCCCACCACGCGTCCCGAATTCTCCTGCACGACGTTCCAGCCTTTGGCGTCGGCAAACGTCACGTGATAGGTCACGCGTCCCATCATTTCCATTACCGTATCACTCCAAACCGGGGCAGATACCCCTGCCGTCGGTCCTTCCTGGCGTTCTGACGAGCTGCTGTCCAGCGACGCGCCGCGAGGCGGCCGCATCATTGTGCCACCGGTTCGGCAAACGTCAAGGTCCATCTGAGGCGATCCCTTCGCCTCTGGTCGGGAAACTCCAAATGCCCCGCCGAGCGTGGGTGTATGAGGAGGGACGGCAAGCAGTACATTTTTCAGAATTTTCGTCAGGTCCAGCGAACCCGGGGTGAATTATAATAGTAATATCACTATATATCAATATTACGATACAGGAAGGGCTCGGCAATGGACAAGGAACTGGCAAAGCATGCCGCTGAGGTGCTCAAGGCGGTCGCGCACCCGATCCGGCTCCAGATCGTCGAGGCCCTGGAGGCCGGGCCGCTCTCGGTGGGCGAAATCGCCGAAACCGTCGGTGAGAAACAGGCCATCACGAGCCAGCAACTGAACATCATGAAGGATAAGGGCATCCTGGTCTCCCGACGGGAAGGGACCCACGTGTTCTATCAGATCCAGAACGAGAACGTGATTCGCGTCCTCGCTTGCGTTCACAACCATTGCCAGACGAAGAGAAAGGGGCGAAGATGAGTCAGGACGAAACGCCGAAGGCGAAAGGGTGGGGCAGGAAAGGTTCTCTGATCGGCGTATTGGTCGGCGTCGTTTCGGGAGCCGTGCTATGCGGGGTGGCAATGGTCAGCGCCATGCCCAAGATGATGATCGTCACTCAGGAGAGCCGTCTCGGTTTCGACGAAACGGTCGCGGCCTTGGAAGAAGCGATTCCCGCCCACGGTTGGGTGATATCGACCGTCGGCGATATGAACCAGTCCATGGCCAGACACGGCGTCGAATTCGGCCCGCGCGTCAAACTGGTCAAACTATGCAAGCCCGAGTACGCCAAGAGCGTTCTGACCACCGATCGGCACGTCTCGACGTTGATGCCCTGTACGATCGCCGTCTGGGAGGGCGACGACGGCAACGTATATGTCTCGAAGATGAACATGTCTTTGATGGCGCGCCTGTTCGGGGGTAACATCGCCAAGGTCATGGGCGGCAGCGTCGCTCGCGATGAACGCGCCATCCTCGCCGGCATTGTGAAACCGTAGGGGCATCCGTCGACCGATGACAACGCGATCGTCTGATTCGCCGGGTCGCAGAGGCTTCAGGAGTGGGCAACGCATATGCAGATCAAACATAAGATCACAGACTTCTCCCTTCAACACTACAAACTGGTCACCCTGATCATGGTGGTCTTCACGCTCGCGCTGGGCGCTTTGATCCCGCGCATCCAGGTGGATACCGATCCGGAGAACATGCTCTCGGCCGATGAGCCGGTCCGCCTCTTTCATGACGAGACCAAGAAGGATTTCGTCCTCTACGACATCGTCGTCGTCGGCGTGGTCAACAACACCGACCCCAACGGCGTCTTCAACGTCGATTCGCTGCGAAGGATTTACGAACTGACCGAGTACGCTCGAACGTTGCAGTGGCCGAGCGAGGAAGATCCGAACGAGGAAGTCGGCGTAATCGAGGTCGATCTGCTGGCGCCGTCGATGGTCGACCACATCGGACAGGGCGGTCCCGGCGTCGTCACTTTCGAATGGCTGATGCCCCAGCCTCCGGAGACGCAGGCGGAGGCGCTGGAGATCCGCGACAAGGCGATGTCCAACCCGCTGCTCAACGGTACGGTGGTCTCCGAAGACGGCAAGGCCATCAGCCTCTATCTGCCGCTGACCCACAAGGATCTCAGCCACGACGTCTATCAGAAGCTCAATGAAAAGATCGCCGAGTTCGAGGGCGACGAGGAATACCATATTACCGGTCTGCCGGTGGCGGAAGACACATTCGGTTACGAGATGTTCGTGCAGATGGCCATCTCGGCGCCGCTGGCGATGCTGGTGATCTTCCTGCTGATGCTGGCGTTCTTTCGAAAGCTGGTGTTGGTGATCTCGCCGATGATCGTGGCGATGGTGGCGGTGATTTCAACCATGGGCGCCCTGATCGGTCTGGGCTATCCGGTCCACATCATGAGCTCGATGATCCCGATCTTCCTGATGCCGATCGCAGTCGTCGATTCCGTCCACATCCTGTCGGAGTTCTTCGACCGCTATACGAAGGAAAAAGGCCGTCGTGAAACGACGCTCGAGGTGATGGACAACTTGTTCATGCCGATGCTGTACACCTCGCTGACCTCGGCGGCAGGCTTTGCCTCGCTGGCGCTGACGCCAATCCCTCCGGTCCAGGTCTTCGGTATCTTCGTCGCCGCCGGCATCATGATCGCATGGCTCTGCACCGTGACGTTCGTTCCGGCCTATATCATGTTCCTCAAAGAAAGCGCGCTGGCGAACTTCGGCGCCGCCGCCGTCCACGAAGAGAAGCAGACCTGGCTGACCCGCGTGCTCCACGCCATGGGACGCCTCACCTACACCGCCGCCAAGCCGATCCTGGTCGTGATCGTGCTCGTGGCCGTCGTCGCCATCTACGGCATCACTCAGATCCAGATCAACGACAATCCGATCAAGTGGTTCGCCCGGAGCCATCCGATCCGCCAGGCCGACGTCGAGCTGAACCGGCATTTCTCGGGCACCTACATGGCTTACCTGGTCCTCTCGGATGCCAGCGAACCAAACATCAGCACCGAATACATCCAAGGCCTGCGCGATCGCCTGATGGAAAAAGCCGAAGAGCTGGCGCCCGATCTGGAAGCGGCTTCGGAGGTGGTCGCCGACGCGGACAAGTTCTTGCTGGCCCAGGCGTCGACGGACAAGACCAGGACCGCTCTGCTGGACGAACTGAGCAATTACGCACAAGAGAAGGAAGCCTCGGCGCCGCAGGCGGCCGCCGACGCCTGGTATGAGCTGATCGATTTCTTCGAGCTGGAGAAGGAGCGGCTCAAGATGTTCAAGCAGCCCGAAACCCTCCGCTATATCTCACAACTGGAGAATCACCTGGAAGAGGTGGGCCTGGTCGGAAAGACCAACTCCATCGCCGACATCGTCAAGAAGGTGCACCAGGAATTGATCGACGGCACTCCCGAGAATTACCGCATCCCCGATTCCAGCGCCGCGGTGGCGCAATGCCTGATCCAGTTCCAGAGCAGCCACACGCCGGACGACCTCTGGCACTTCGTAACCAACGATTTCGACAAGGCCAACCTCTGGCTCCAGCTCAAGAGCGGCGACAACAAGGACATGGAGAGGGTCGTCGAGGTCGTGGACGAGTTCTTCGCACAGAAAGCGCCGCCGACGCCGATGGAGCACGAATGGGCCGGCCTGACCTACATCAACACCGTCTGGCAGGACAAGATGGTCTGGGGCATGCTCCAGTCGCTGATGGGCAGCTTCATCATCGTCTTCATCATGATGGCCATCCTGTTCCGCTCGCCTCTCTGGGGCCTGGTCTGCATGATCCCGCTGTCGATTACAATCGCGGTGATCTACGGCATCATCGGACTGATCGGCAAGGACTACGACATGCCGGTGGCGGTGCTCAGCGCCCTGACGCTCGGCATGGCGGTCGATTTCGCCATCCACTTCCTCGAACGAGCCCGCGCCACCTACGCTCAGACCGGTTCGTGGAAGGACAGCGCCGCCGAGATGTTCGGTGAACCCGCGCGGGCGATCAGCCGCAATGTGCTGGTGATCGCGATCGGCTTCCTGCCGCTGCTGGCGGCGCCGCTGGTTCCTTACAAGACCGTCGGTATCTTCCTCTGTGCGATCATGGCGCTGTCGGGCGTGGTGACGTTGATGGTGTTGCCTGCGATCCTGACCGTCGGCGAGAAACGCCTGCTGAGGCCCGCCAAGGCGCCGCAGTCGGCGGGCTGCAATTGCGGTTTCTGTCTCATCATCGCTACCGCCGCAGTCGTGCTGATCGCTCTGAACCTGCACCAGAGCTGGCACATGAGTCTGGGTTCTCTGGCCTTGTTCGCTCTGCTCGTAATTCCGTTGGCGGCGCTGATCTGCGGCGTCATGTCGCGCCGACAAGCGTGCCGCATGGCGGAAAAACAACCACCGCCGGCGTCTTCCGACGCGTCGTCGTCCTGAACTCAGAATGCTCTGGAACCATAGATATAGAAACTGGGAGATCGAATCATGACCGTGGAAGAATACCTGAGAGGCATCGCGGGGTTCTTTATCGTTGTCAGCGCCTTGCTGGCGCACTATCATTCACCCTATTGGCTTTTGTTCACGGGCTTTGTGGGCCTGAACCTGCTCCAGTCGGCGTTCACCCGCTGGTGCCCGATGATGACGTTCCTGAGGAAATTGGGCGTCAAAGGCTGATACTGACAAGAGGGAGGTGTACGATGTACCGCAAGAGAAGCTTCATTTCGTTGTTCATCGGTGTGGTTCTCGTTCTCGGTGCAACCGCTGTCGTCCAGGCGGCCGACGACGTGCCCGACGTGGAAACCATCGTGAGCAAGGCCAACGTCGTAGCCTACTATCAAGGCGACGACGGCAAGGCCAAGGTCGAGATGACCATCACTAACAAGGCGGGCCAGACCCGCGAGCGCGAGTTCATTATTCTCCGCAAGGACATCCAGGATGCGGGCGACCAGAACTATTTCGTGTACTTCCAGCGTCCCGCCGACGTGCGGCGTATGGTCTACATGGTGAAGAAGCACGTGGGTCAGGGCCAGGACGACGATCGCTGGCTGTACCTGCCCGCGCTCGACCTGGTCAAGCGGATCGCCGCCAGCGACAAGCGGACCAGCTTCGTCGGCTCCGATTTCGTCTATGAAGACGTCTCCGGTCGCGGCCTGGACCTCGACACGCACGAGCTGATCGAGACCACCGACACGATGTTCGTCGTCAAGAACGTCCCGAAGAAGCCCGACGAGGTCGAGTTCAGCTACTACACCGTCGCGATTGACCGCAAGAACTATGTGCCCACGAAGATGGAGTTCTACGACAAGCAGGGCCAACTCTATCGCGTCATCGAATCGAAAGACGTCAAGGTGATCGAAGATCTGCCCACCGTGACCCGGTCGATCGTCAAAGACCTCAAGACCGGCGGCCAGACCGAAATGGTCTTCACCGACGTCGACTACAATATCGGCGTCGGCGACATCTTCGAAGAACGCTACCTTCGCAGACCCCCCAGAGAGGCCATGAGATGATTCATTCCGCGCGCGGAATCGTAATGTCTGTCGTAACAGTGCTGTTGCTTATGGCGGCGATCGCGCCGGTCGTTGCCGCCCAGGACGAGGAGCCGAAGCCCGACCCGGTGAAGGAGTTCTTCGACAAGATCGACACCGAGTACCATGGCTTCTACGAGGTGCGTTCGGGCTATCGCCTTCAGAACGATCCGTACGAAAAGGACATGTCGATCATGGAGGCGCGCTACCAGTTCGACCTGTTCTCCATGCGCGACTGGGGCGATATCAAGGTCAAAGGCGACGTCTATGGCGACCTCGTCGAGGAGCAGGGCGTCTTCGATCTGCGCGAAGCGAACCTTTTCACGCGTCCAACGGACAGCCTGGACGTCAAACTCGGTCGTCAGGTCCTGACGTGGGGCACGGGCGACCTGATCTTCATCAACGACGTGTTCCCGAAGGACTGGCAGTCGTTCTTCATCGGGCGCGATACGGAATACCTCAAAGCGCCGTCGGACGCGGTGAAGGTCAGTTGGTTTACGGATACAGCCAATCTGGACGTGGTGTATACGCCGGAGTTCGATTCCGATCGCTTTATCAGCGGAGAGCGGCTCAGCTATTGGAATCCAAGGTGGGGCCAACGGGTGGGCGAGGACCGTACCCTGAGCGTGGAGCGGCGCCGCGAGTTCTTCGAAGAGGACGAATTGGCGCTGCGCCTCTATCGCAACATCCGCAACTATGAACTGGCTCTCTATGGCTACTGGGGCTACTGGAAAAGCCCCGGTGGGTTCAACGACGCCATGACCGCCGCGGTCTTCCCCGAATTGTACGTCTACGGCGCCAGCGCGCGCGGCACCTTGGGCAAGGGCATTGCCAACGCCGAGTTCGGCTACTACGATTCGGTCGAAGACCGCGACGGCGACGACTTCCTCATCAACAATTCCGAGCTGCGCTACCTCATTGGCTACACGCAGGACATCGCACGCGACTTCACCGTCGGCCTTCAGTACTACATCGAGCAGATGCTCGATTACGACGACTACGACGACAATCAGCCGGCGGGCATGCCGACCCGCGACGAATTTCGCCATCTTACGTCGCTGCGCCTCACCAAGCTGCTCATGAACCAGAACCTCAGGCTCTCGCTATTCACCTACTACTCGCCCTCCGACGAGGATGTCTATATGCGCCCGATCGCCAATTACAAGGCCAGCGACAACCTGGCGATCGAGGTCGGCTCCAACATCTTCTTCGGCGACGAGGCTTACACCTTCTTCAACCAGTTCCACTACAACACCAACGCCTATCTCGGCGTTCGCTACAGCTTCTAATGCCCCCGGTCTCGCCGCAGTCATAGAAAATGACTACATGATGGCGCGCCTCCACGGATCCCTCCGCAGGCCTGCTCCACTGAGGTTCACCGCCCGTTTTCTCCAAAATAGGCGAAAGACCCATCCTTAATACGGGGAAAGGCCTATCGCCCCGACCGAACCCGACACGCAGAATGAGTCTATCTCTCGCGTTGTGCGGCACCCACTTGGCTTGGTGAAGCGAAGCATTCGGTCGTTCCGAATCGCCGGTGGCGCCGGAAGCTCGGGCATGGCCGCGCGGACAAACTATGCTCGGCGCCACGGAGGCAGCAGGGTTGTGTGCCTTAAGATGGGGAGCCATGTCATTCTAAACGAAGGAGGTCAACATGAAACGCAAGGAAGTGTACCTGTTGTGGTGTGTGGCAATGCTCGCGAGCGTTCCGGCGATGGCGGTGATTCCGGTGCCCTTGCCCTCACTGAACTTTGAAGTGTCGCCGAGCAATCCGAGTCCGTCGCAGGATTTCTCGGTCACCGTCAAGGGCATGTGGCCCGATGCCTGCCCGCCGATCAGCCTGGAGGCGAAGGCGGACCCGAACACGGAGACGATGCGGATTGACCTGCTGCTGCCCGGCTACTTCGATCCGAACTGCGACGAAGAGGATTGCGGCACCGAGAGCAGCTCCTGGGAACTGGTGGCCGATTCGGTCGGGCCCTTTCCCGCGGGCAGATACGAGGTGCAGGTCCGCGCCGTCGACTGCAACGAAACAGGGGAGTATGAAAAAACCTCATTTGTGATCCAGATCGGTCCCGGTGGGGGCAATGGAAACGGGGACGGAGACGGGGGCCAGCAGCCGGGCCGCAGGTTTGCCCGGGGCGAACGTGTCGTTCTGCTCGCGGACGATCCGATCACCGGGCTCAGCGCCGGTCGCGCCGGTACCATCGTCTGCTGCGACAATGCCGACTGTGCCGGTCGCGTCCTGGTCAGTTGGGATTTCTTTGCCGCCGGCAGAGACGATGCCACGAATTGCGTGGATTCGTCCTTCCTGGCGTTTCCCACGGGCTCTGTGACCTGGGTCGATACCCGTGCGATGATGCTCGGGCGGCCCTTCAACGCCTGCGGCGTCATCCGCAAAGGGCTCGAGGGATGCATCTACTTCGAAGCCGACGACGGAAGAGACTACGCGGTCTTCGATTCAGGCGATCTCTACACCGAACTGGATACCACCGGCGGCGTGGATTTCGACGACCGCGTCCGCCTGCGGGGAGTGATCGATACGACGGTTCCCGATCCGAACACGATCCGCATCTGCCCCGCTCGCGACGGGGACATCTACCATCCGATCCTCTCGGAGTGTAGAAGGGTTGAGGTTGGTTGCTGCGGAGGAGAGCTCTTTCCGGGTGACCGCGTCACGCTGCGCGTCAACAACCCGCGAGAGCCGGGCGGCACCGGCGCTCCCGACCTCATGTCCGGCGCGACGGGTACGGTCGTCTGCTGCGGAGGCACCTATGGCTCCGAGTGGGTGTTTGTCAGTTGGGACGACTGGACCGACGGGGTCAATGCCGACGCCTCGTGCGATTCGAATATCATCGCTTACGTGAGGAATTCCGGCTGGTGGGTCCTCTGCGACCAGATTGACCTTACCGGCGGTGGTGGTGGAGGCAACGGCAACGGAGGCGACGGATACGTCGTCCGCGTCGGCAGCAACGCGCTGCGCCTCCAGTCCGAGAATCCGCAAGGACCGTTGTCCGCGCAGAATCTGAGCGGTTGCACGAACGCGACGGTCGAGTCCAACTTCCGCGTCCAGCTCAGCGTGGAGGTTAGCGCCAGCTCGGCCGCCGGCGGCACTTGGACGGGCACCATCACGCCCGACGTCATTGATCCCGGCACCACGGTCGTCGAGATCTGCGTCCGCGGCGAAAACGTGGACCTGACCGCGGTGCCCCCGGGGGCCAATCGGCAACTGGCCAACGTCTCCGTCTTCGGCGTGCCCGCCCCATAAGCCTATCCCCAGTGACCGGAGCGATCGGAGGGCGCCGATCGCTCCACTGTTGCCTGTGGCAACGCCAGGGTAGCGATGCCCCCGAATCCCAGGGAGGCACCGCTACCCTCTTTTCATGCGCCGAGTATGTTCGATCCCCCCGGCCCGGGTTGGGACGCTGTCGGCCTGCACCGATTCCAATCGGGTTCGACGGTGGCTTTTGGGTTGACGGGGCAGGCTGGGCAACGTAGACTGGCGGGTCAATGGCTTTCGTTTTCGAGGCCGTTTCAGAGCCAAAGGAGGATTGACATGGCCGATCGCATGAAGCTGTCACGTCGGGGGTTCATCAGACGAGCTACGCGGTTGGGTTTGGGGGCGGTCGCCTTTCCGTACGTGGTTCGACCGTCGGCGCTGGGCAAGGCCGGGACGGTGGCTCCCAGCGAACGCATTACCGTCGCCACCGTCGGCGTCGGGCCCCAGGGCACCTACGTAATGCGGAACTTCCTCTCGCAGGACGACTGCCGGGTGGTGGCGGTCTGCGATCTCAAGAAACCCGTCCTCGAGAATGGCCGCAAGACGGTCAATGCCTACTACCAGAATGATGATTGCGCGACCTACCTGGACTATCGCGAGCTGATCGCCCGCCAGGACATCGATGTGATTCATATCGCCACCTGCGACCACTGGCACGTGCTGGTCGCCCTCGAAGCGACGCGAGCGGGCAAGGACATGTACGTCGAAAAACCCATGGGGCTCAGCCTGGCCGAAGACCAGGCGCTCCGCGACGCGTGCCATCGCTATGGGACCATCTTTCAGTTCGGGACCCAGCAGCGTTCCGAACGCAACTTCCGCTTTGCCTGCGAGCTGGTGCGAAACGGCAGGATCGGCGATCTGCGCGAGATCAACGTCTGGTGTGCAGGCAGTTCGTCGGGCGGCTCGCGCGAGCCGGTTCCGGCGCCCGACTGGGTCGATTACGGTATGTGGCTCGGACCCGCTCCGCACCATCCGTACACGCCGGATCGCGTCTCAAACCAGTGGTGGTGGTTCATATCGGACTATGCGCTGGGCTTCATTGCCGGCTGGGGCGTCCATCCGCTCGACATCGCCCTCTGGGGCGCTGGCGACAGGTTGGCCACCCCGCTCACGATCGAAGGCAAGGGGGTCTGGCCCGATCCGGAAGGCGTCTGCAATACCGCCATGAACTGGGACCTCAGGCTCCAGTACGACAGCGGCGTGACGATGAACTACACCGGCAACCCCTATCCGGACGAGTGGAAGAAACGCTACGATCGGACCAGCGATCACGGTACCGCCTTCGAAGGCGCCGACGGGTGGGTCCACGTCGACCGCTCCGGCATCAACGCCCATCCGAAAGAATTGCTCCAGACCGAATGGACCCCCAACGACGTCCAACTCTACAACAGCAACAATCACGCGCGAAATCTCCTGGACTGCGTCAAGTCGCGCAAAGAAGCAATCTGCCCGATTGACGAAGCGGTCCAGGCCGATATTCTTTGCCATATCAGCGACATTGCGATCCGCCTGGAACAGAAACTGCGCTGGGACCCCGCGAAGGAACGGTTCGTCGACAACGACGCGGCCAACCACCATCTCGTGCGGGCCATGCGCAGCCCCTGGCGGCTCTAGAGACACTGCACCCAAGATCATTAAGGAGACACGTAACATGACGAAGAGAATCGCGACCCTGCTATGGGCCTGCGCCGTGCTGGCCGTTTGCGGCGCCACCGTATCGGCCGGTGATGCCGGCTGGATCACCCTGTTCGACGGGAGCAAAGGACTGGACGATTGGAAGGCCAGCGAGAACGAAGGCACCTTCAGCGTGGATGGCGACACCCTGGTCGTCCATGGCGACCGCAGCCACCTGTTCTATGCCGGACCCGTCAATGGCGGCACCTTCAAGAACTTCGAATTTCAGGCGGATGTCAAGACCACGCAGGGTTCGAACTCCGGCATCTACTTCCACACCGCCTATCAGCAGGACGGTTGGCCCAACAAGGGCTACGAGTGCCAGGTCAACACGACGCACAGCGACCGCAAGAAGACGGGCGGCCTTTATGGCGTCCAGGATGTGATCGACGACGCACCGTCCAAGGACGGGGAATGGTTCCATTATTACATCAAGGTGGTGGGCAAGCACGTTACGATCAAGATCGACGGCAGAACGGTGGTCAACTGGATCGAGCCGGAAGGCTGGCAGCGGGGCGGTCGCAAGATCGACCGGGGCACCTTCGCCATCCAGGGCCACGACCCCAAGAGCCTCATCTACTACAAGAATATCCAGGTCAAGCCTCTGCCCGACGTCGCCACCGACGGTTGGGTCTCGCTGTTCGACGGTACGAACGGCCTGGAAGGCTGGCGGGCCAGCGAGAATGACGGCACCTTCCGCGTCGAGGAAGGCAAGCTCATCGTCCATGGCAAGCGCAGTCACCTGTTCTACACCGGTCCGGTCAACGGCGCCGACTTCAAGAACTTCGAGTTCCGCGCCGACGTCTTGACCCATCCCAAGGCCAACTCGGGCATCTACTTCCACACCGCCTATCAGCAGACCGGCTGGCCCAACAAGGGCTACGAGTGCCAGGTCAACAGCACGCACAGCGACCGCAAGAAGACGGGCGGCCTCTACGACGTGCAGGACGTGATCGACAACGCCCCCTCGACGGACGGCAAGTGGTTCCACTACTACATCAAGGTCGTCGGCAAGCACGTCACGATCCAGATCGACGACAAGACGACAGTGAACTGGATCGAGCCGGAAGGCTGGGATCGAGGAGGGCGCAAGATCGATGGCGGTACCTTCGCCATCCAGGGCCACGACCCCGGCAGCATCGTCCATTACAAGAACATCATGGTCCGCCCGCTGCCCGACGACGCCGACGATGGCTGGGTCGCGCTGTTCGACGGGACTAAGGGCCTCGAAGGCTGGCGGGCCAGCGAGAACCAGGGCACCTTCCGCGTCGAAGACGGCAAGCTCGTCGTCCATGGCAAACGCAGCCACCTGTTTTACACCGGTTCGGTCAACGGAGGCAGCTTCAAGGATTTCGAGTTCCAGGCCCAGGTCATGACGATGCCCAAGGCCAACTCGGGCATCTACTTCCACACCGCCTACCAGGAGACCGACTGGCCCGCCAAGGGCTACGAGTGCCAGGTGAACTCCACCCATAGCGACCGCAAGAAGACAGGCGGCCTCTACGCCGTCCAGGATGTGCTGGACAACGCCCCCTCGACCGATGGGCAGTGGTTCCACTACTACATCAAGGTGGTCGGCAAGAACATCACCATCAAGATCAACGGCAAGACGACGGTCGACTGGACCGAGCCGGAAGGCTGGAAGCCCCCGCAAGGCATGGCCGGTCGGAAGCTCTCGGCCGGCACGTTCGCCATCCAGGGCCACGACCCCGACAGCCTCGTCTATTTCAGGAACATCATGGTCAAGCCACTCGATCCCATCAAGACCGTCGTCGTCACCGGCGGACACGACTTTGAACGCGAACCGTTCTTCAAGCTCTTCCAGGGCTACGACGACATCACCTACGTCGAAGCCGCCCAGAAGGACCACAGCGAGCTGTTCGAGGACATCGCCGACTGGGACTACGACGTGATCGTCCTCTACAACATGACGCAGAACATCTCCCCCAGACGGCAGGACAACTTCAAAGCCCTGCTGGACAAAGGTGTCGGCCTGGTCGCCCTGCACCACGCCGAGGGCGCCTTCAACACCTGGGAGGACTACCGTCGGATCATCGGGGCTCGGTATCCCCTCCAGGACCAGGAGATCGACGGGGTGCAGTTCGCCACCGGCACCTACGAACACGACAATGACATGGACATCCAGGTCGTCGATCGCCAGCATCCGATCACACGCGGTATGGGCGATTTCACCATCCACGACGAGACCTACAAGGGCCTCTGGTTCGCCAGGGACAATCACGTCCTGCTGACGACGAACCACCCGAAGAACGACCCGACCGTCTGCTGGGTGCGCCCGTCCGACGACCATCGGATCGTGTTTCTCCAACTCGGTCACGACTCGAAGGCCTACGCCAATCCGAACTACCGCGAACTGATCGCCCGCACCATCCGCTGGTCCGCGGGCCGATTGAATTGAGGACTCAACTGTCAGCAGACCTTTGCAGAAATGGACCATAGGCCTACTGTCCATTTCTGTAAAATGTCACTGTAAACGAAAACGCGGCACTTGAGTGAGAACGGGAGGACGAGAACGATGGCATCGGATCTGAATCGTCGCAGTTTCATGAAGCAGTCGCTGGCCGCCTCGGCGGGCGGCGCCATGGCCTTGAACGCGGCCCAGGGCGCCGAGCAGGGCACGCTGGACATCAAAATCGAACCGAACTCCAAGGCTGCGCTGCCCAAGGGCAAGATCGGTGACCTGGAGGTCAGCCGTATCCTGCTGGGTGGCAATCTCCTCACGCACTACACGCACAGCCGCGATCTGAAGTACGTGTACAATCTCTGCGCCCACTACAACACCGAAGAGAAAATCCACGAGACGATGGCTCTGGCCGAGGCGCACGGCATCGACACGCTCTCGATCCACAACCCGCCCGGCATCGTGGCGAGGCTCCAGCGGTACCGCCAGCGCTACGGCGGCAAGATGAAGTGGATCATCTGCCCGATCGCCGAGCTGACCGACGATATGAAGGCGTACTCCGAGATGACCAAAGAGCTGGTCGACAACGGTACCGAGGCGATCTATCTCTGGGGCGTCCGCTCCGACCCGCTCTGCGCGCAGGGACGCATGGACCTGGTCCGCAAGGCGGTCGAGATCGCCAAAGACCTGGGCGTTCCCTCCGGCGTCGGCTGCCACGATCTGAACGTCGTCGTACAGTGCGAGAAGCACGACATCCCCAACGACTTCTATATTAAGACGTTCCATCACCACAACTACCCGAGCGCCCCCAAGCCAAACGAGCTGAAAGGCGCGCACTGCGAGGTGCCGGGGTACTGGTGCAAGGACCCCGCCGAGACGATCGAGGTCATGAAGAATGTCACGAAGCCCTGGATCGCGTTCAAGGTGATGGCCGCCGGAGCGATTCCGCCTCGCGACGCGTTCAAGTACGTCTTCGAGAACGGCGCCGACCACTGCCTGGCCGGCATGTTCGACTTCGAAATCGCCGAGGACGTCCTGATCGCCAACGAAACCCTCGCCGCCGTCGGCAGCCGCACCCGCCCCTGGCGAAGCTGACACGCACGTGTTTTGCCGAGACCGCGCGTGTCGTACTGAGTCCGGCCAAGGCGAAACCTACAGCGCCGCGTGGCAGCCTCAAATGCCAGCGTTTGGGGATGGTAGACCGGGCGGTCGTGCCGATAGTAGTGGGTCGCCAATGCTGCGAACCATCCCCAAGTCCTGCGGACTTCAGGCGGCCACACGTCTATATGCGATCAGAGGCTTGTTCGCATGGGATCGGTCTGATACAATACCAACCGAACCGCGTAAGATGGGGATCACATACATAGAAGGCCAGGTCAGAGGACCTGCTGGCAAAGAGGCTCAGGTCCGTTTCCTCATCGATAGTGGGGCGACCTATTCCGTGCTTCCGCAAACCACATGGCAGACGATCGGTCTCGACGCCCAGCGCCGCATGACGTTTACCCTCGCCGACGGCACCACCGTCGAACGGTCTATCTCGGAGGCGTACCTGAGCTTGCCCCAGGGCCAGGCGCACACCCCCGTAATTCTCGGCGAGCCCAACGATGAAGCCCTGTTGGGCGTGGTGACCCTGGAGATCCTCGGTCTCGTCTTCAACCCCTTCGACCGCACCCTCCACCCCATGCGCATGTTCCTCGCCTGAGACACAAACCCTGTGCCAGGCCCAACCATCTCCCTTGGTGTACTGCCGGATCTGTCCGGCACGTTGTCTTACTTACTGACTTGCCGGTACTGATCGGGGTGTTCGATGATGTCGAAGGTCAGGTCGATGTCGAGGTCGGGCCAGTAGAGGTGTGTGCCGTGGGATAACTCGACGTGGCAGATCTGCTCGACGGTAGCCTTCTTGAACCAGGGGAAGTTCCGAAAGTCCAGCAGATACTCCGTGCCCTGGTGAAAGAGCCAGAAGCCGTGCTCGGAAATATTCGTCACCTCAAGCGCAGAAGTGCTCGTTCCATGCCTCGCCGATCTCATCTCTTCGAGACTCCACAATCCTCAAGAGCTCATTCAGTTGCTTCTCTGAAAGGCCGGTGCTGGCGGCTAATGATACCGCTGGCTCCAACCAGAATTTCGCCTCGCCGTCCGAGCAGGTCGCGTGTACGTGCGGTCTGGCTTCCTCACGCGAGAAAAAATGAAACCTGTATGGACCTACCCTGAAAACGGTTGGGCCCATACCTTCAAGAGTATCACAGTACAGGGTGAAACGCAATGTTTTCGTGGTCAGAGGTCAGATCGGACAGGTGAAATGGGATTGACAGGGGCAGGGCGGGTCGGTAGGCTGCTCGGCTTTGCGTGGGTCGCGGGGCGTGGTCCCTGTCGCCCGGGTGCCATTCGATGCCAAGGAGAGGGGGCGACCACTCCCGTATCCTCCCTTTGGATGCGTGTACAGGTTTCGTGGTATGACGTGGATTCGATCCCCGTTGCTGATCATCATCGCGACGCAGTTGCTGTTCACAACAGGCGACCTGATCGCTCGCGCCAACATGCGCCACAGTCCGTTCTGCGCCTCGGCGTTCCTGAGCTGGTGGTTCCTGGTCTACTTCCTGATCCGCCAAGTCGCGATGTTCGGCCAACTCTACGTCTTCAGCGCCCTCCAGATCGGCAAGACGATGGCCCTCTTCGGCGCCACCTCCATCGTGGTGGTCAACGTCCTGGGCTTCCTGCTGCTGGGCGAGGTCCTCTCGCCCCAGGCGTACCTCGCCATCGGGCTGGTCGTGCTCGCCTTCGTGGTGATGTCGGTCGGCCCCTAGAGTCCGTCCTGTCGCACGAGGATAGCGCCGTCGCCTGGCGCGACGGTGAAACGACTGGCCCTGCGACCGGTCAGTGAATCTGTAGCAGGGCGATCCAGCGTGACCTCGTAGGGCTCGCGCGCGCCGGGCAGGTTGACCACGACCAGGGCCTTGTCGTAATGGCATCGCCAGACGTGAGAGTTGACCCGCTCGCCCGGACCTGTCGGTAGACCGATCTTGACATCGTATTCGGGGTACCAGTCGTGCCGGTGGCTGGTATTGTCGCTGAAGAGGTAATAGAAATCGCCGACCGTCAGCGCATAGCACAGACTCCAGCGTCTCGTCTGAGGATCGGCAGGGGGCTTGTTGCCCCGGTTGGCGTCGCCCGGCCAGCCCGCCCGCGAACGGGTCTCTTCGAAGCGTTCGATCACGCTGATCCTCGGTTCGCGCAGCAGCGATTCGGTAAGCTGCATCTTCGCGATGCACTCGTCCCACTCGGTTCGCCCATGACTCCAGCCCGATTCGTACATGATCCCGTTGACATAAGGAGCGGCGAAATCGTGCTTGCCGACGGCATATCCCGAGTTGACTAGAATCAGGAAGTCGTCGCCCACCGCCTCGCGGACCTCCTTCAGGAACGCCATCCAGGGCTCGGGCTCCTCGCGGAGGTTGTCGTAGAACACCCCGTCGAGGCCGGCTCGTTGCAGGGCCGCGGTGAGCTGGACCACGTGCCGCCGGTAGTCCGCGTTGTACCAGTCCATGCGGTACGTGCCGGGCCAGAACTGCTGCCGCTGCCCATCCTTGCGGAGCCACCAGGGATGGTCCTCGGGCAGCCAGGTCTCGCGATATTCATAAAAGTACAGCTCCGCCAGGATCGGTGCGTCCGGATTGAGTTTGCGAATCTCGGCGATGCGCTCTTTCGCTCTCTCCACCGAATCGGCGGTGAATCCCTCCGCCAGGCCCGTCGGTTCGCGATCGTATCTCAGGCCGAAACTGCCGACGCCCATCATGATCAGATCGTGTCGCGCGATGTTTTCGAGCGACCGCTCGCCCCGCACCGGCGACCAGAGCATCGCCACACGCGGATAGGGCGTCGGCGTGCTCCAGAGGCACAACGTCAATAACAGCCACGACAGGCCTGCATGCATCGAACCATCCTTTCTATCTCGTAGTGTGGAAACCAGACTCCTTTACCCGCCATCATAGCCTGCTCTGGCGCCCCCGGGAAAATTTCTGAAAAAATCTCGAAAACGTACTTGCCACCTTTACAAGTGTAGAGTAGGCTCGTAATCGTTAAAGCGAAAGGAGATGGTCATGGCGTCCAGAGACTACGAGCTGACCGAAGCGGAATGGGAAATCATCCAGGTGGTCTGGGAGCACGAGCCATGTGCGGCCCCGACCGTCCAGGAGGCCCTCGAAACCCGCAGAAAGTGGACCTACAGCACCGTCAAGACCCTGATGGACCGCATGGTCGCCAAGGGCCTACTGACCACCGAGCGGATTCGCAACCTGATCCTCTACCGCTCCGCCATCACGCAGAAGCAGGCCCGCAAGGGCGAAGTCGCCAAGACCCTGACCCGTGCCTTTGGCGGCGCCTTCACGCCCATGATGCAGTTCATGCTCGAAAGCCACAGCCTCTCCGACACCGAACTGGCGGAATTGGAGAGCATGATCCGCAAAAAGCGACGCGGTGAAAAAGGAGGGGCCGCGCGGTAATTCGGATGTAACATAATCCTCGAGCGAGCGTTCTTGGAAGCGGAGGTCTCATTATGAATGCGATCATTGAGACGATCAACGCAGCGGGCCAAGCCTTCATCGAGTTCGCCCTGCCCATGCTCATTCAGTCGAGCGTGCTGATCCTGATCCTGCTGGTAGTCGATACTCTTTTGCGCCGCCGGGTCCGCGCGGTGTCTCGCTACTGGATCTGGATGCTGGTCCTGGTCAAGCTCGTGTTGCCTCCGTCCCTGTGGTCCCCCGTCAGCATCGGCACCTGGCTGGGGGAGACGCTGGAGCCGCCACAGATTGCTGTCAGCCAACCATCGGCCCCTGAGCCGCAGATGTCTCCAGGGTCGCAGCCTCAAGCGAAGCTTGGGGATGGTGTTTCGCACTATGGGCGGACGACGACGGGTGGCTACGCTGGGCTCTCCGTTCGCTCTATCCCTGAAGAACATGCTCTTCCGCCTATGTGGGAGAGCGAGCTGTTCTCGAAAGGAGTGCCCGAGGAAGGTCAAGCCGCCGCTTCTGAGCAGGCAGCGGCCGAGGTCACAGACACGGCCGACATTCCAGTGGCCACCCCGCTCCATTGGCAGGCGGTGGTGCTGCTGGCCTGGCTGGTGGTTGCCTTGCCCTTGCTGCTGTTGCTCATCCAGCGGGCGTGGTTCGTTCGTGGGCTCGTCGCCCAGGCGCAGGGGGCCCCGCAGAAATTGCAGATGGCTCTCAATGACTGCCGATCGCGAATGGGCCTGACGCGACCGATCACGATACGCGTTTCCCCCAACGCGACCAGTCCGGCCGTTTGCGGCCTGTTTCGCCCGGTGATCCTCGTCCCGAGGACCCTGGTCCCGAGATTGCAGCCGCACGACTTGGACGCGGTCCTGTTGCACGAACTGGCCCATGTCAAGCGAGGAGATCTCTGGGTGAACCTGATCCAGACGCTACTGCAGATCGTCTACTTCTATAATCCGCTTCTCTGGCTCGCCAACGCGATGATCCGCCGCGTCCGCGAACAGGCGGTCGACGAAGCGGTCCTGGTCGCCATGGGCGAAACCGCTCCCGACTACCCCGAGACGCTGCTCCACATCGCCAAACTTGCCTTTCATCGCCGCCCCGCCCTGAGCCTGCGCCTGATCGGTGTCGTCGAATCCAAGAGCGCCCTCCGCAGCCGCATCAAACACGTCCTCGCCCGCCCCTTCCCGAAATCCGCCAAACTGGGCATCGTCAGCCTGATCACTATTGTCGCTACCGCCGCCGTCCTGCTGCCCATGGCGCGAGCGGAACGATCCGGTATGCACATCAAGGGTATCGACGAGATCCTCAACGTCTCCGATAGCACCGGCCATCTGACGATTCTCTCGCTTCATATGCCTGCTCCTGACGGCAAGCGCCTGGTGGAAATGAACGAGGCGGTCCTTCGCGTCAGCGTCACGAACACTTCACCCAAGGCTAGCTACTTGGGCCTGGAATACTACGCGGATGCCGGAACCGTTGTGGGTACCTTCTCCCCCGGTGCTTCGGCACGTACCGAGGTCTTGCGCGTACCTGCGAACTGGCAAGGCACTCTTACGTACCCCGTCGCGTACCCCCGTTTCGTCCACGATGGGTACCTTCGGATCGTTCTGGCCAAATGCAGCGATCTCCAGACGACGAGGTTTCTGAGCCCTGAGGCTGAAGTCCTGCACGAGAAGACCTATCCCGTCTTTACCGACAAGCAGTCGCAGGACAGCGGAGATCGTTTCGCCCTCTTGCCCGACTGCGGCGTATGGCTTTCGGATATCGACGGACAGGCCCTCCCGGTCCTGGACCTGGCCGGTGAGCGCATCATCACGCTGCCCGACGTTGGAAGCGATTTCGACCTTCTACAGACCACGACCTCCCGAGGCGAAGGAGATGTGCTCTACTATTATGACCGTGCCAAGGGGCTGCCCAAGATCACGTTTCTCCGAGGCGCTGCGCTGGGCGATGCATCGGCTTCCGACGAACCGGAGACCCGTACGATCATCCCGCCGGAACTGCCTTGGCAGGCAACGCTCACTACCGCCGAGAAGGCCAGCTATGAAATCCGAATCACCCGCGCCGACGAGCATGGATGCGCCATCCACTTTCATCCCGTGAGTGACGCATCCGACCTGCCCAAAGCGATACTGCCGGATGGTATCGTCGTCGAATTACTGGGGCTCAGTGAGCATCCCAGTGCAGGCAAGTCGTGGTGGCGACCCGATGGTTCTTCGCTGGATGAAGCGCCCCATCGGAAGATCGACGGGAATGTCTATCCGAACGCATCGGAAACCGCCTACGAGTTTGCGGTGCGCCTGCACGATCTGCCCGACGGAGCGGGGGTCACCATGAAGACCGAGCCCGGAGGTTCGCGGACCAACGGAACCGGTCTGGATGGAATGCACTGGCTGGCGACGTCGTTGCCGAAAGACCTACGGGAATGCCAGTTGCTCGTCGGCGTCGCAGCCGAACCCTGGGAAACGACTGCCAGCACCACGGGTGAATCGCACAGCACGCACGGCATCCAACTCGGCGGTGTGATGTTCTCCGAGGCTGTGGTCTCCGATGGCGACAGCATTACGATCGCGGTGACCGATGACATCATCGAACGCACGTGTCGTGTGGTCGCGGTCATGAAAGATGGGCGCACGGCAGTTGCCTCGCCAATCGAGATGGGCCAGGCCGGCAAAGCACGCCAGAGTACCGCCCATTTCAAGAACGTCGCCATCGACCAGATCGCCGAATTCCAGTTCCAGACGCGTCCCTGGACCTGGGTGACGTTCCGCAACCTCTCTCTCAAGCCCGGATATGAGACGGACGTTGCCGTCGATGCCCAAGTCGCACCAGACGACCGAGAACCACAGAAGACTGAAACGGGTGCACCACCGGCTCTGTCCCTGACGGAGCGGGCCGAGAGAGTGATGCCGGTGGCCGAGCAGGAGGCCCGTCGGCTCAGCCATGCGTACGTCGGCACCGAGCACATTCTGCTCGCGTTGGCACGGCAGGAGAACGTCGTCAGCGCGAAGGTCCTGGCGAAGCTCGGCGCCGATCTCGATACGTTACGCTCCGAAGTGAACAAGTTCGTCCAGCCCGGCCCCCATCCGGTGACCCGGCGCACACGGCCACGCGTGCCGCGCGCCGAGCGGGTCATGCAGCACGCCGTCGAAGAAGCCCAGGCCCTCCACCACGACTATGTGGGCACCGAGCATCTCCTCCTGGCCCTCCTGCGAGAGCCCGACAGCGTCGCCGCCCAGGTCCTTGCCAGCCTGGGCATTACGCACGCGCAACTCAGAGCGGAAGTCCTGAACTTCGTTCAGCCCGGACCGGAGGGTCTCCCCGACGAGTATGAGACCGGGCCTCAGGCGTACCGTGTCGTTCTGCCCGACGTGGATCGGGAGGCGGTGATGCTCGATCTGGCTTCGGGTCAACTCGTTGCAGTCCCGCGCGGGGTTTCGGAGGCCAACCTGCGCCAGGCGATCCTCGATCGGGGCAAGGGCGATCTGGTTCACGATGCACGTTCGCTCGTCCTGGTGCGGAACGCGACTGCCCCCCAGGCGGAGGAGATGATCGGCGTACCGTTCAGGCGTTGCCCTATTGGCGAGCACCTCCCCCAAGTGCTGATGGTTACCACCGCCGAACAACACCGCTACAGGATCACGGTCCTTGAGGTCGACCAGGGGACAAGCTGCACGCTGGAGGTCATGCCGTTCCCGGACGACGAGGGCGCTGGCGGAGGCGCCCTCGTCGATCCGCCGAAGGAGAAGTCTTCCGGCGTCGTTGCCGAACTCCCCAACGGCGTGACGGTGGAGTTTCTCGGGTATTCGCACCTGGTACCCAGAGGCGGGCTCTTCTGGTTCGACCCACAGGGCGAGGAGACCACCATCCCCGGCGTCTATGAGGCCGACGTCGAGGGACTCGGTACGATCCTGGCGCTGCGGGTCCGGCCGCCAGAAGCACATCTGGTCGCGCAACTCTATCGTGGTCCTGATTCGCAGAACATCGAGAAGCAGTGGCAGCTTCCCGGTACGGACATCTGGCTTCTGCCGTTGCGGGATGAGCGCAGCTTCGCCAATCTGCGGGTTCTCACACAGTGGACTGAGCCGCCGGCGATCGAGACCATTCCCCTCACTGAGGAGAACCTGGGCCAACTGGTCGCGGTCAACCGGTATGGCATCGCCAGCATCGTCGACCTTCAGGTGGTCGAGAGCTTCTCTGCCGACATGCTCATGAACGAGATGGGTCAGCCCTCGATCCTGGGGACAGGGGTGGCGACCGCCGAGTCCATGGGCCTTCAGGACGTCGCCGAGCCGCCCATGCTGCAATTCTCCTACCTCCGCGCGCGGGCGTCTTCCCAGAAGGTGGTGGCGTTTCTGGATAAGGAAGGCCGCACCCATCCGGTCGAGCAGGTCCAGGTCGACTCGACCGGGACTACCTGCCAGGGCAGGATCTGGCCGGGTCGCCTGGCGGGCATCCTCGTAGAGGCCTCCGCTGTACGTGCCGCCGACGTGCGATTTCGCAACATCTCCCTGACGCCCCTACACATAACGGAGATTCAAATCGAACCCGCAGCAAGCCAGGAGATTCTGTGGAAGCTCAGCTACCGACACTTCGTCCTCGAGGCCTTGACCAACAGCCTGCGCGCGTTTTGCGAGCGGCATGGAGGACGCTTCCCCGCCTCTCTGGCCGACCTGCAAAGCAGTCACGACCCCGACGCCTTTCGCTGGATCACGACCCACATGATCTACGTCGGCCAGGGCAAGAGTCCCGACGACGATCCCCCCAGCGTGATCGCCTACGACCAGACCCTCCTGGCCGAAGGCCAAGGCAACTACGTCCTCTACTCCGACGCCCGACTCGAATTCGAAAGCCCCCCCGAACTCCAGGAACTCGGCATCCTCCCCGACGGTTCTGGATCTGACGTGTGGCAGGAGACGGGCGTATCGGTGCCGCCCGACGCGAACGATACCAGAGCACTGACGTCGGGCATTCGGCTGGATGGGATCGGCAGCGACCCTGACGATCGCGTTTTCATCAGCACGTTGCGCGAGACGACGGCGACGAAAGAATGGCAGTGTCGCTTCGTTCTGACGACCAAGGCGGGCGAGATGCTGGAGCCGATTTATTACGGGAGCCTCGACCGAGGCGATGGGAAGCTCTGGGAGAAATACACCTTCGACACTCCCTACCGTCATCGCAAGCTCGAATCGTTCCGCTTGCAGCGGCGCTTGGCGGCTGGACAGGTCACGGTGGCGCCGACCGCGCACGGCGAGATCCTGGCTGCTGCTTCCGATGTCCCCGCTTCACCCGTCGCATCGCAGGCACCGCCCGGTCGTTATGCCCTGAGCTTTGACGGGCGTGATGACTATCTGTACATTCCGGATTCCAAGAGCCTGCGCGCCGCCCGGTCGCTGGCGATCGAGATGTGGCTCAAACCCCAGTTCCCCCCGGGGCCCTACGATCACCGGCCCGGCTGGGCCCTGCTGGCCAAGGGGGCCTATCTGGGAACGGGCCGAGCGAGCCTCCGGGGCTTCGGTGTTACCCTGCACAAGCAAGATGACCGTCCTGACTCCGTCATGTTCAGCTCCTCCCGGGCGGCCGAAGACTCCCTGTTCAGTACCGTGACGCTCTGGAAGCAGCCCGATGATTGGATGCACATCTCGGAACGCGATTCGTTCGTTCCTGCGCCGGGTTATCCCCTGGTCTTTGGCCGTTTCCTGATCCCGACAGAGAATCCCTTTCAGGGCGAGATCGCCGAAATCCGGATCTGGGATACCACCGAAAGCGGCGCTATCGAGCAATACGAAAACGCTGCCCTCACCGGCAAGGAGTCCGGCCTGCTCGCCTGCTGGACCTTCGAAGAGGGCGCCGGTCCCATCGCCCGCGACATCTCTCCCCACGCCAACCACGCCCGCCTCGGCAGTTCCGTCGCACCAGATTACGCCGATCCGACCTGGCTTGACGCCCAAGCCTCCGACTCCGCGACAACAGAGATCTCCGGAAGGGTGGTCGATCCGAACGGCGTGCCGGCGGCCGGGGCGCAGGTGGCTTGGATCGATGGGGAGCGGAGCGTGTCGATCACGGATGGTCGGTTGATGGCGCCTCGGTTTGGCAAGCGTGAGGGAGGGGCGATCATCGAGACCGATGAGCGGGGACATTTTCGATTCGAAGACGAGCCGAACGATGGGTTCAGTCTGCTCGCGGCGCATGAAGCAGGTTTCGCGCTGGTCGGCTCGGAGCAGTTCGCCAGGGACCGCATAATTCGGCTCGAACCATGGGGGCGTGTCGAGGGACGGGTGGCCGAGGGCCGGGAACCGGCGGGAGACAAGATTTGGAAGGGCGGGCTGCCGAATTCGACGTGGTTCGAACACCGCCGTGACTATCACGACGAGACGCTCTGCGATTCGGAGGGGCAGTTCACGTTCAAGCGGGTGCCGCCCGGCTGGTGCGAGGTCGGCTACCTGATCAACAACGGCGACTCCTCCGCCTCGCTCACCTCGCGCACGCCCGTCGTGGTCGCGCCGGGCGAGACGGCAACGGTGACACTGGGCGGCGAAGGCCGACCGGTGATCGGGCGGTTCGTGCCTCCGCCGGACTGGGAAGGCCCCATCTACTTCGGCGCCGGGTTGCGCGCCCTGGACACGGCCCGGCCCGATCCGCCGAGGCCGGCCGACTACGACCAGATGACCCAACGCCGGCAGCAAGAATGGCTCAAGCAATGGCACCAGACACCCGAGGCTGAGGAGTACCTCAAAGCGGTTTGGCACAACCCGAACCAGCGGCACTACACCTTCTGCATCCGCGACGACGGGACGTTTCGCATCGAAGACGTGATTCCAGGGAAGTACAAATTCACCGTCTGGCTGGAAGAGCGCAACAACCATGAGGGTCCGGGCGAGTTCGGCGGATACTCGGGCACCATTGAAGTGCCGCCGACGGACGAAGCCTATAGCGATGAGCCCCTGGACCTGGGCGATCTCGTGCTGAGGCTGAGCAAGCCTCTGCACACTGGCGAAATGGCGCCGCTGTTTGAAGCCAGGACCCTCGACGGCGAGGCCGTTCGCCTGGCGGACTATCGCGGGCGGTTCGTGCTGCTGAACATCTGGTCGCCTGTCTTCAATCCGGAACTGGATCGCCTCAAGGAACTGCACGCGGCCTACAATCCCACAGGCCAGCTCCAAGTCATCGGCCTCGCCGGGACCGATACGCTCGAAGAGGTGAAGAAGTACGTCGAGGAACACGCCATCGAATGGCCCGAAATCTACTTCGGCCCCGATCGGGACGCGGAACTGTTCAGACAACTGGGTGGCCAGAAGCAGATCCTGCTGATCGAGCCCGAGGGCAGGATCGTCGCCACCTGGCTGCGCGAAGAGAAACTCACCGACACCGTCCGCGAAGCCATCGAGAACGCCACCCTCGGAGTCTCGGGGTGCGTGCTCGATCCCAACGGGTTGCCCGTGCCGAGGGCACAGGTCGCACTGTGCACGCCCGACCGAGGCGTCGCGGTCGTCGTTGGACATCTTGATCCGACCGGTTTGGGCGAACGGGGCTGCGATACTCAGAAGACGAATGTCGCCGGCAGGTTTGGCTTCAGTCAGAGGCCGGAGAGATTCGAGATTGTGGTCGCCTGTGACAGTGGCTTCGCCCGACTCACACGCGAGCAGCTTGTTGCCTCGCCAGTGATTCGACTCCAGCGGTGGGGGCGAATTGAAGGCACGGTATACATCGGTCCCAAGCCCGGTGCCAACCGGCTCGTGCAATTGCAGGACCTCTTCGAGACAGAGGTCCGAGATCTGATCCGGTACAAGGACTGGTCCGAGGCGGACGCGGACGGTCGTTTCGTTCTTGAGAAGGTCCCCCCGCGATGGGTCGGCATCGGCTATGTGGGTGGTACGCGCCCACGTTTTTCATGCTGGACGAACGGAAGGCCTACCCACATCCTCCCGGGCGAGACGGTGCACGTGGCGATCGGCGCAACCGGACGGCCTGTGGTCGGGAGACTCGCAATCCCGACCGACTACGAGATGCCGACGGACCTCAGCTACGTGGTGCTGGTGTTCACGACGGTTGCGCCGGGAATGCCCTTCCCGGAGGACTACGCCCGCAGGACCCAGGACCAGCAATACGAATGGCGACAGCAGTGGCTGAGCACGCCCGAGGGCCAGGAGTATCTCGTATCGGTTCGACACAATCCGAATTATCGGTACTATTCCACGGCTCTTGAAAGCGACAACGCCTTCCGCATCGAAGATGTCATCCCGGGCCGTTACGAGCTGACGGTTGCGTTTCATCTGAAGCCGCCCCGCCACCTGATCCATTTTGGCCGGAGCATCACTATTGAGGTGCCCGCCATGGCGGAAGCCTACAGCGACGAGCCATTCGACCTGGGCGAACTCGTCCTCGATACCAGCGAGACCTACACCATACCGTGATCTGCGTAACACTTCCGACGCTCGCGCAATGGTAGCATCGGAAGAACAAGGCCTTGCGTGACATAGCGGTCGAAACCTCAAGCGGAGACTCTCGTCGGGACGGTGGCGGAGAGCGTGCGCGCTCTCGGCACGTCCGCTCCGGCGGAGTCGTGGTAGGAGTTTGCCATGAATGGGAACGGATTGACACAGGGAATGAACCGACGGCATTTTCTTCGTTCGGCCGGTACCGTCGGCGCAGGTTTGGCGCTGGCGCCGGCAGTTATCAGAGCGGCCTCCCAGACGACAGGCGCGAATGAGGATTCGTCCCTGCATGTCGCATTGATCGGCGCCGGGACGCAGGGCAAGGAACTGATGGAAGCGGCGATTCGCATCCCCGGCGTGCGGTTCCAGGCGGTCTGCGATATCTGGCCCTACCATCGCAACTGGGTGTCGCGGCGCCTGCGGGCGTATCGACACCCAAACCGCAAGTACGAGGATTATCGCGAGATGCTCGCCCAGGAAAACGATCTCGATGCCGTCCTCGTCGCGACTCCCGATTGCTTTCACGCCGAGCATGCGGTTGCCTGCCTGGAGGCCGGGCTGCACGTCTACTGCGAAAAGGAGATGTCCAATACGCTGCAAGGGGCCCGCCGCATGGTCGAGGCAGCCAGGCGAACGGGCAAGCGATTGCAGATCGGCCACCAGAGAAGGAGTAACCCTCGATACATCTTCTGCAAGGAGAGGTTGCTCGACGAGGCCCGCCTGCTGGGGCGGATCACCGCGATCAACGGCCAGTGGAATCGCTCGGTACACGACCCCCAGGGTTGGCCCAAGGATGAGGAACTGGATGCCGCGACCCTGCAACGCTACGGATATGAATCGATGCACCAGTTACGAAACTGGCGCTGGTACAAGCACCTGGGCGGCGGTCCCGTCGTCGATCTCGGTTCGCACCAGATCGACATCTACAACTGGTTCCTCAATGCCAGGCCGGCATCGGTTCTGGCCAGCGGGCGGACGAACTACTACGACCGGACGACGCACGAATGGTACGACACGGTGATGGCAATCTACGAGTTCGAGGCGCCGCAAGGGGCCGTCAGTGCCTACTATCAGACGATCACTACCAATAGCAGCCAGGGCTATTTCGAGACGTTCATGGGCCACGAAGGAACGTTGGTGATCTCGGAACGAGCAGCACGCTGCAGGGTCTATCGTGAGAGCTGGGTCGAAGAGAGGAAATGGAACCCTTGGGTTCGCAAGGGCTATCTCAGCGAACCGGAGGAACCGAAGGCACAAGAGAAGGCCCCCGGCGTGACGCTCGACGTGCGTGAATCCATCCCGGCGCCAAGCTACCGAATCCAGATTGATGCGGTCGACCGGGTGCATCAGCCACATCTGGAGAATTTCTTCGATACGATTCGAGGCAGCGCCGAGCTGACCTGCCCCGCTGAGATCGGCTATGAAACCGCCGTGACCGTGCTGAAGGTCAACGAGGCGATCGCCGCCGGGCGCAAGCTCAGTTTTGCGCCCGACGACTTCATCGTTTGAATCCAGGCGAGCCTGTTGTGATCACTGCGCCCACTTGATCAGTTCGGGGTGCGAGTCGCGCAGGATCGGGTCCGCCGGACGGATGCGCACGTTCATACTCAACAGGCCGTGCTCGGTGATCTCGAAGGTGCAGGTATATGGCCTCGACTGGCCCTCCATCTCGCCCGGCGTCATCGGGACCACCGTGAACTCCTCGCTGTCAGGCTGACTCAGATACAGCTCGACACCGAACGCATCCGCCGACGCGCCCTGGAAATCGACCATGCAGCGAACCTCCACCTTCTCGCCTTGGCAGACGCGGTCCTTGCGGTCCACCGTCGTGGTCAGGTCGCGGATCGTCACCTTCTCCCAGTCACGCAGCAAGGCGTCCTCGCCGCCGAAGGCCTTCCGCAGCGGACCGTAGTCGTCCACCGAAAGATTCTCGAGTTGCCTCTTGGCGGGGATGTAGTACTTCTTCGCATACTCGGCCAGCACGCGGTTCATGTTGAAGCCGGAGCAGGCGGTGGCGATCGAATGCCGCATCATCTCGACCCAGTCCGAGGGAATACCCGTCTCGTTGCGATCGTAGTACAGTTCGGTGATGACCGCTTCGAGCAGATCGTAGATCTGGTTGGATTCGGCGGCTTCTTTCAGTTCGGACTGTTCGTAGAACTGACCGGCGGTAATAGCCCAGCCATTCTTGCCGTCGTAGGCCTCCGGCCACCAGCCGTCGAGCACGCTGAGATTCAATACGCCGTTGATCGCCGCCTTCATGCCCGAGGTGCCGCTGGCCTCGTTCGGACGGATCGGCGTATTGAGCCAGACGTCGGCGCCCCACGCCAGGTGCCGCGCGATATCGACGTCGTAGTCCTCCAGGAAGATCACGCGGTCCTCCAGGCGATAATCGCGAGCGAACTGGATCACCTCGCGAATCATCTCCTTGCCCGCCTTGTCCGCCGGGTGGGCCTTGCCTGCAAACAGCAACTGGACCGGTTTGCTGCTGTCGGTCAGGATCTTCGCCAGGCGGTCCTTGTCCCGGAGTACCAGCGTGGCGCGCTTGTATTTGGCGAAGCGCCGCGCGTAGACCACGGTCATGTACTCGGGATTCAGCAGACGCGTGAGATTCTCGATCCGCCTCTGGATGAACCCCTTGGCCGCCAGGTCCACCGCGAGCTTGCGCCGCACGAACGTGACCAGGTTCTGCTTGTTCTTGCGGTGCGCCTCCCAGATCTCCTCGTCGGGGATATGCGTGACCTTGTCGGAGAGACCCCGGTTGTTCGCGCAGTGGATGTACACCGGGCCGACGTGCCGGTTGAGCAGTTCCGTGAACGGCTGGCTGAGCCACGAGCGATGCACCCCGTTGGTGACGTGCCCGACCGGGATCTCCCGCGTCTGCATGCCGGGGAACAGGTCCGCCCACATCTGGCGCGAAACCTCGCCGTGCAGCTTGGAGACTCCGTTGACGTGTGTCGCGAAGCGGATCGCCACCGCCGGCAGCCAGAATACCTCCTCGCTTTCGCCGAAGAAGCCGTAGGAGGCCAACTCTTCGAACGAAAGCCCCAGCGCCTCGGCCTCGGGCTCCAGGTACTGTTTGACCAGCGGCATCTTGAAGCTCTCATTGCCCGCGGTGACCGGGGTGTGCGTCGTGAAGACGGTGGAGGCCCGGATCAGGGCCTTGGCCTCCGACAGGCTGAGCTTGGCGCCGCGCGTCAGTTGCCGCAGGCGCGCCACCGCCAGCAGCGCCGAGTGGCCTTCGTTGATGTGATAGATCGTGGGGTGGATGTTCAGCCGTTCCAGCGCCAGCACGCCGCCAATGCCGAGCACGACCTCCTGCTGCAAGCGCTTCTCGCGGTCGGCGATATAGAGCTCGCGCGTGATGTCGCGGAAATCGGCGGGATTGTCTTCGATGTCCGTGTCGAGCAGGATCAGGCGGGTGCGCCCGATCTCGATCTCCCACAGCTTGACCTTCAGCGACTCGCCCCCCAGCTTCATGTCGACGTATGCCTTCTCCCCCTGAGCGTCCCGCACCTCGTGGACCGGGATCAGATGGTTGTCGAACTCCAGAAACAACTCTTCCTGGAGGCCGTCGAGATTGACGCGCTGGGTGAAGTAGCCGAAGCGGTAGATCAGACCGACGCCGATGATCGGCAGCGCCATGTCGGAGGCTGCCTTGAGAAAATCGCCCGCCAGAATACCGAGGCCGCCGCCGTAGATAGGAATGCACTCGTGGAGGCCGAATTCCATCGAGAAATATGCGATCACGTCGTTGGCCGTCAGACCGTTGGCGTGCCCCGCCTCGTCGGGCTCGGTGTGAGACATGTATTCTTCATACTTCTCCCACACCTCGCCCAGTTCGAAGAGAAAGCCCTCGTCCTGCGCCAACTCGTCGATCCGCTCCTGCGAGAGGCTCATGAGCAGCCGGACGGGGTTGTGCTTGACCTTCTGGAACAACGCGGCATCGACGCGGTAGAACAGCCGGATGGCCTCATAATTCCACGTGGACCACAGATTGTAGGCCAGGTTGTACAGCCGTTCGAGGTTCTCGGGGTAGCGGGGATAAACGAAAACGTTCCTGAAGGCCATGGATTTGCTCCTTTGCAGATTGCAATGAACGCGTGGGCTCCGTGCCGGACCAGGTCCTACTCGACCTACAGGACCGATATGGTTTCAGTTCAACCGAAATTGTAGTGCTTCTTGACCGCCTCCTCCACGTTCCAGACGCAGTCGAGGTCCTGCGGAAAGATGACGTAATCACCCGGACCGAAGCTCACCGACTCTCCTCCGCCCGTGACGGTGACCTTGCCCTCCAGAATCAGGCAGGTCTCTCGCTCCGTGTACGACCAGTCAAACGAACTCGGTTCGCAGCTCCAGATCGGCCAAGCCTTGCACCGGTCCGCCTCCTGTTCTGTGGGTTTGCGTACTACGATATCCTTAACGGTCGGCATAAGCTCTTTCTCCAACGGAATACGAACCGAATTCACACGTACGGGCCAATTGTGGTTCGCCCCTACAAACGTGGTCATTATAGTCGGCCCGGTGGGTTTGGGAATAGCGCAGCAGTTTTTCTTGCCTGGGATGCGCTTTCCGCTACACTCTCGGTTTCTCCTGGGGCTGCCGGGATAGACGATGATTGGCTCCGCGGCAGGGACGGGTAGCCATTCGCCCCTGCGATAGATATGGGATAGGCATGGAACAGAGTCAACTGGAACGCTTCAAATACTGGTTTTCCGAGTACTCCGGTCGTTTTTTGGGCGACGACGAGTACGTCAACGCCAACCTGAAGCTCAAGCAGGACCACACCGCACGCACGTGCGACGAGATCCGCTGGCTGGCCGAAGCGCTGGCGCTCGACGCCAACGAGAGGCGCATCGCCGAACTGATCGCGCTGCTGCACGATGTGGGTCGGTTTCCCCAGTTTGCCCAGTATCGCACGTACAACGACCTGCGCAGCATCGATCATGGCCGACGAGGCGTCGAAGTGCTGCGTGAAGAGGGGCTACTGGAGGCACTGCGCCCCGACGAGAGACAATGGGTGGAAACCGCGGTGGGACTTCACAACCGCAGGTCTCTGCCTTCGATGCTCAAGGGTCGAGCGCTGTTGTTCACCCGGCTCGTTCGCGACGCCGACAAGATCGACATCTTCCGTGTCGTCCTCGATTTCTACGACCGTCGCTGCCGGCCCGCAGAGACGGAGACTGATTTCCGCTCCCTGGAAGTCGAACTACCCGATGACCCACAGTACCAGCCGGAGGTGCTCGAAGCGGTCCGCAACCGGGAAACCGTCGACTGGGCAAGTCTGCGTACGCTGACGGACGCGAAACTCTGCCAACTCGGCTGGGTGTACGACCTGAATTTCACGCCCTCGCTGCGGCGGATCCAGGAATGCGGCTTTCTGACCAGACTGATCCGTCTCCTGCCGACCGACGCCGCCATCCAGGACCTCTGCAAGAAGATCCTGGACGACGTCGCCGCCCGATTGGCTTAGAACTGCCAGCCGTACCGCAGCCACACGCTGTGGCGGTCGCTGTCGGGCGAGTACTCCCCGTCGTAGGCCAGAGACAGGCTGTGGCGTCCCTTCTGCAGGACCGCAGAGCCTGCCAGCGTCATGGCGGTTCGATCCCGTTCGGATTCCACCGAAACCGGCGCCGCCCCAGGTACCGTCTGCTGAACGGTCGATTCGCCGTCGGTCAGCAGATGGCGAAGGCCGAGCGAAACCGACGGCGTCACATGGATGTCCTTGTACGTGAATCCGCTCAGCCATCGGATCGACAGTTCCGCCTGGAGGTCGTGATCGTCGATGGCCGAATGGGTGGTGTTCCATGCGGGATCGGTCGCGTCGGTCGTATACCGCTGCCGATGCGTCCAGAGCCAGTTCAGGCCCGCCTCGGGCAGTAGAACGTGATTGCCACGCCGAAGGATGCGCCCGCCCATTACGCTGGCGATGGTGCCGTAGCTGTGGGTCGAGGATTCCTCTCGCTCGTTCAGCGTCAGACCGGTCAGACCCTGATAGTCGTGCGATCCGTAGAATCCCGTCAGACCGTAACGCAGCGTCCATTCGTCCCACTGGGTCAACCCGAGCAGTCCGCCCGTGATGAGGTCCTGATCTTCGCTGTTGGCACTGTAACCGGCGCCGGTATAGTCGATGTCAGCTTGCCCGTATCCCATGTGCAGTGCCACCAGCGTGTTGTCGATCTGCCGCTCGTAGCCGGCGGCAAAGCCCCACAGTCTGGCGTCGAATCCCAACGGATTGGCGTCGTGGTCGGTCCGGCTGTAATACGGCTCAACGTACACACCCGGTTTCGGGTCCGAGGTGGATTCCGCCAGCGCCAGACTCGTGCTGACCGGCCCGGCGGCCGCCAGACGTGGCGAACTGATCGGGTTGATGATCGTTCGCAACAGGGTGGTCGTCGCGTGATGGTTGACCACGTAGTTGGCCTGAGAGACCACCTCGTTCTGCACCAGCGTCGAGCCCAGAACGCTCGACGCCTGGGGCGTGTAGTCCAGCGAGACCGTATCATCGGCGCTGCCGGCGGTGCTCTGGTCGTGATAGGAAGCGGTGGTGTTGGGATTGATCGCCTCCACGTCGCCGAACGTCCCATGCACGGTGCCGTTGGGATCGACCTCGAAGAGGCGGTATTCCGTGTTCCACAGCGTCTGACGGCTGACGTGCGAGACCGTCAGGTCCGCATCGTTCAACGTCAGCGTGGCGCCGTCGCCCACGTAAATGGACCCTTCGTTCGGATCGCCGTCCAGGGTGACGTTGTAGGCGTCCACCAGGGTTACCGTTGCTTCGTCGTCGAGATAGATCTCGTAGGCGGTGTCCGCTTCGGCGCGAATCGTCCCGGTGTTGGTCAAGGTGCGATTGCCCGAAAGGTAAATGCCATAGGCATAGGAGTTGGACCCCTCCTGTTCGCTCACTGCGGTGACGCTGATGTCGCCTGCATTCGTGACCGCGGCAAGCGCGTCGTCCGTGGCATGGGCATAGAGCCCATAAGCGCGGGCCGTGGCGGTGCCGCTGTCGGAACCGGTGGCGGTTCCGCCGGTCGCGGTGACGCGGATCGCGCCGCTGTTGTCGATGGCGCGGTCGGCGCCGATACCGTGGGCTGTAGCTTCTGCGCTGGCGGTAGCTCCAGTCGCCGTGCCGCCGGTGGCGTCGACGGTGATATCCCCGGTGTTGGTAACCGCGTCGTCCCAGGACGCGACTCCCATCGCATAGGCGCCCGCATTGGCATGGGCGCTGGCTTCGGCGGTACCGCCCTCGGCGCTGACCGTGATGGCGCCAGTGTTGTCGACCGTCCCGTCGATGTAGAGACCGTAGGCGTCGGCGTAGGTGCTGGCGGCGTCGTTCGAGTCGGCGGCGCCTCCGAGGGCAGCGACGCGGACGGCGCCCGTATTGGTCAGGGCGCCACCGGCATCGAGCCCGGCGACATCCGCCCCGGCGCGGACGGATGTCCCGCCGGTGCCACGAGCGGTGCCACCTTCACCCAACGCAAGTACGTCCGCCGTATTGTCGATATCGCCGTCCGCCTCGATCGCACTGAGGTAGGCTTCGGCATCCGCATCGGTCCCGTCGTTGACGTCAACCGTCCCGCCCGTCGCGGCGACGCGCAGCGAACCGGTGTTGTTCACATCGCCTTCATTGAAGATGGCGTAGGCGTCCGCATAGGCGGAGCCCTCTCCGTTTGCGTCGGCGGTGCCGCCTCTGGCCAGAGTGGTGATGGCGCCGGTGTTGTTCACGTCCGCCAGGCTGTAGATGCCGACCGCGTTGACATCGGCGGTCGCCAGGGTGTCGCCATGGGCACCGCCGCCCAGGGCCACCGCGTTGATGGCGCCGCTGTTGGTCGCTCCCGCCAGTCCGTAGATCGCCACCGCGTTGACGTCGGCCACCGCCACGTCGGCGCTAGCGACCCCGCCCAGTGCTCCCGCAGCGATCACCCCCGTGTTGGAGGCGATCCCACTGGTGTGAATGCCGTGGGCGTCAGTGTTGGCGTTGGCTTCATCATCGGCGCTCGCCCGGCCTAACATAGCGACCGCGATCAGAGAGCCGCTGTTGGTCACTCCGTCGGGTGCATAGATTCCCACCGCGTTGACGTCCGCGATCGCCAGGCCGTTGGCATCGGCCGTTCCGCCCAGCGCGAAGACCTGGATGCCGCCGGTGTTGGTCACTGCCGTCCGGCTGTAGATGCCCGCCGCGTTGCCTTCACTCGACGCCAGCACGTCGCCGTCGGCGGTGCCACCCTCCACAGTGGTCCTGATCTGGCCGCTGTTGGTGACGTCCGTGGGACTGTGGATCCCTGCGGCGGCGACCTCTGCCGACGCCAGATTGTTCGCGTCGGCCGCACCTCCGATGCCCGCTACGGTCAACGCGCCGGAGTTGTCGACCAGCCCCCCGGCGTAGAGGCCGTACGCGAGCGCACGGGTATAGGCCGCGTCATTGGCGTCGGCCGTCCCGGCGGTGGCGATGCTGCGGACGGCGCCGGTGTTGTGGATGGCGCCGGTTTCGCTCTCCAGTCCGTAGGCGTAGCTGTTGGCGTCCGCGATGGTTGCTCTCGCGGTCGCGGAACCTCCCATGACGTTCAGATCAACCGTGCCGGTATTGTTCACGTCGTTCAAGGCGTAGACACCGATGCCGTCACCGTAGGCGAGGACGTTGTCATCGGCGACGGCTGTGCCGCCAGCCACCGTGACGGTGATGCCGCCTGTATTATTGACGTCGCCGCCTTCGCTGTCGAGGCCATACGCGTAGGCCTTGACCCGTGCCCGACCCTCGCTGGTCGAGGTGCCCCCCGTGGCGACGACGTCCACGGTCCCCGCATTGGTCACGTCGCCCTCCTGGCTGACGATTCCGTGGACGGAGGCATAGGTGTCGGCCACGCGGTTCGCGTCGGCGGTGCCTCCGCGGGCGGTCGCGGTAATATCGCCTGTGCTGGTCAGATCCAGGTAAGAGACGATTCCGTACGTCTGGGCGTAGGCGTCGGCGCTGTCATTGGCGTCGGCGGTCCCGCCCGTGGCAGTCACGCCGATCGAACCGCTGTTGGTGAGCGTCTCGGTGGCGATGATGCCCAGCGCGTGGGCGTCGGCGTCGGCCTTCTCGCCCCCGGCCGCAACGCCCCCGCGCGCCGTGACAACGATGGCTCCGCTGTTGTTCACGTCGGCCATGTAGGAGCCGATTCCGTAGCTGTAGGCCTCGGCGTGCCCGATCCCGCCGTCGTTGACGTCGGCCGTGCCTCCCGTCCCGGTGACGGTAATATCCCCGCTGTTCTCGACGGTGGTCCCCCCGAAGATGCCATAGACTTCTGTCTCGGAGATGGCATTGTCTTCGGCCTCTGCGACGCCTCCGGTGGCGACAACCGTCAACGTTCCCGTGTTGTTCACATCGTGCGCGCCGGAAATCGCGTACGCCTCGAGGTCCGCGTAGCCCGACGTGCCCGAGGTCGTGCGCCCGCCGATGGCGTTGACGTCAATCGCGCCGGTGTTGACGAGATTCACGTCGTTGACATCGCTGTACAGGCCGGAGGCAACAAAGGAAACATTCGCATAGAGGTTGGGGTCCGTTTCGCCCAGAGCCTCCAGGAAGATGCTCTCCGGATTGAGATACGGGGTCTCCGCGGTTGTGACGAGAAGTGCGTAGACCTCTTCGGCGTCATGCAGGTTGGGCTCGACCACGTGGAGCGGTCCCGAATCCCCGCCCCACGAGACGCTCGCAATGAGGATCGTCGCCAGCCATACCCATATCACGTGGGACCATACCATAGGGGGTGTTTCGCTATGTTTCTGCACAACTCTCTCCTTGTGCGGTTTAGCCACTTTATGCGG
>NPIE01004214.1_pt1 | contig 87094 bp, 78 predicted proteins | sample 8637661 | NCBI WGS metagenome assembly NPIE01 (sample SAMN07420842, study PRJNA396082) | bioreactor metagenome | isolation source: sample BA12 brine-fed electro-methanogenic bioreactor BA | place: Japan: Kochi | collected 2016-12-09
CTGCGTGTTCTGCGGCCAGTGCGTACAGCTCTGCCCCACCGGAGCACTCATGGTGAAGCGTGAAACTTCCCCGGCAAACCAGCCCGGAAACGGGGCCGAAAGTAAGAAGGTGCGTACCACCTGCCCCTACTGCGGCGTGGGCTGTCAGTTGCTTTTGACCGTAAAAGAGGACAGGATTATCCGGAGCGACGGAGTTGAGGGAGTCAAGCCGAACGACGGAAGACTCTGCGTCAAGGGCCGGTTCGGTCTGGACTTCGTTCACAGCGGTGATCGTCTTACGGTTCCCCTCATAAAGCGTAACGGAACGTTTGAAGAAGCCGGATGGGATGAGGCTCTCGACTACGCGGCGTCAAAGTTCTCCGAAATCAAGGAGCGGGCCGGAAGCGACGCCCTTGCGGGCTACGCCTCGGCAAAATGCACCAACGAAGAGAGCTATCTTTTCCAGAAGTTCATCCGCACCGCCTTCGGTACGAACAATCTCGACTACTGCACCAGGCTCTGCCACTCCTCCACCGTTACGGCCATGATCAGGAGCATCGGAGACGGAGCCGGGACCAACTCCATCGAAGATTTCAGGGATACGGACTGTCTCTTCGTAACGGGAAACAACATGATAGAGACCCACCCGGTCACGGCGACCTTCGTGAAGGAGGGGCTGAGGAAAGGACAGAGACTCATCGTCTGCGATCCCCGCTGGACGCCCCTGGCCGATCTTGCCGATGTCTGGCTGCAGCCGAAAATCGGCACCGATGTAGCCCTGCTTAACGGCATGATCAATCTTATTATCGGAGAAGGCCGTTTCGACCGCGCCTTTATCGAATCGAGAGTCGAGGGAGGCATGGAGGCTTTCGGGAAGCTGAAGGAGCTTGTTTCCGCCTACCCCCTCGACCGGGTGGAAGAGATTACCGGCGTACCGGAAGCCCTCGCGGCGCGTGCCGCGCGCATCTACGCAGAAGCACCCACGGCCATGATAGCTACGGGGATGGGGATGAGCCAGCAGACCTGCGGTACCGACAACGTATTTGCCCTTCTGAACATGATGCTCATTACCGGACAGGTGGGCCGGGAACGATGCGGGATCGATCCGCCGCGGGGTCAGAACAATGTGCAGGGAGTGACCGATGTGGGCTGCTCTCCGGTGGTCTATCCCGGATATATCCCCGTGGGCAATGAAGAAAACCGGCGCCGTCTGGAGAAGCTCTGGAAGCTTCCCGCCGGCTCTCTGCCCGGCACCCCCGGACTTACCACGGTGGAAATAATGAACGGTGCCTTCGACGGTTCGGTAAAGGGGCTCTACATTATGGGAGAAAACCCCTACATAACCGACCCGGACCAGAATCATACCGCCCATGCCCTGGAAAACCTGGAGTTCCTGCTCGTGCAGGATATCTTCATGACCGAAACCGCCCGTTTCGCCGATGTCGTCCTGCCTGCGGCCTCCTTTGCGGAGAAGAACGGCACCTTTGTAAACAGCGACCGCAGGGTACTGCGGGTCCGAAAGGCGGTGGAAGCGCCGGGATCGGCCAGGGAGGACTGGAGAATATGCTCGGAGATAAGCAGGAGAATGGGGGCCGATATCGGAACATTCGAAGATGAGTCCGCAATTTTTGATGAAGCTGCCGAGGCGACGCCGATACTCGCAGGAATAAGCTGGGAACGGATAGAGGAGGAGGGCATTCAGTGGCCCTGCCCCGAAGCCGGCCACCCGGGCACATCCACCCTCTTTCTGGAGCGGTTCAATACCGATAGCGGAAAGGCGGGACTGAACCCGGTCCATTTTATTCCCCCGTCGGAACACGTTACCGAGCGGTTTCCCTTTATCCTGAACACGGGGAGGATGCTGTTTCAGTATCATACCTCCACCATGAGCCGGCGCAGCGATTCCCTCAACAGCTTCGCAAACAAGTCCTACGCCCTCATCCATCCCCTTGATGCGGAAAGGGCCGGGATCGCCGAGGGACAGAAGGTTGCTGTGTCAAACGACCGGGGAAGTTTCACCACAACCGTAAGAATGAGCGAGGGGGTACACCGGGGAGAAATCTTCGTTCCCTTCCACTTTGCCGAATCGGCGGTTAATCAGCTTACACGGGCGGGAGAACTGGATCCGCATTCAAAGATGGCTCCTTTCAAGCAGTCGGCCTGCCGGATAGATCCGGCTCAATAGCCTTCCGGCATGGTCGGAGGAGCATCCCGGCGCGTCAGATATTCGATCATCCCGGCAGCAGAGGGGTAGCGGGCCGACAAGTCCTCCCTTCTGCCGGTGACAAAGCCGGAACCGCTAAAACCGGGAGCCATGGTGGAGCCGATAAGGGACCAGGAACCGCCGGGCATAACCCTGTGGCCCTGCCATACCCCGGCGGGACAGAGCTTCTGAAGGCATTCGCCTCCGAAAATATCCTGACCGAGCACCACCCGCTCCACCCTTCCGTCGGGATGAAGAAAGAGCGATTCGACCGGATCTCCCAGGTAAAAATGGAAAAGTTCATCCGAATCGAGGCGGTGCATAGCCGAAAAATCATCCGGGGCGCTCATGAGAAAAAAGATGGCCGTGGCGGCGGGATTGCCGTCAGGAAGCCGGGCGGCGGAACGGTAGCTCTGCCGGAAAAAACCGCCCTCCACGGGTAGCGGCACAAGGCCGAGACGTTCAATGACCTCTTCTTTGCTGCAGTTCATCATATCTTTGCATCTCTCCATTCAAGAAGGAATTCCGATCCATCTTTTCCGCTACGGATGTCTACCACCCCGTTCAGCTGGCCTGCAAGAACCATTACAAGGTCCCTGTCAAGAAAACCATTATCCGGACCTGCCGGGGAGAAATCATCAATCATACGAAAGATATCATTATTGACCCGGACGGAAAGAAAGAGGGTATCATTTTCTCCCCGAAAGAGGGCTATTTTGAGAAGCGTGGGGCTCCTTTCGCCGCTGACGGCTGCGGTTATCAGCTCATTCAGAAGGAGGCCGCAGTAAATGGCGCCGCTGCGCGGAAGGTATACATCCGCAATGGTGCTTTCAAGTGAGAAGGTGCCGGAGGAGCGGCTGCTCAGAAGAGTGTGAAGGTACTCTTCAAGAAACTCTTTCATGGAGAGAGAATCCTCCACCATCCTTTCCCTGTTCCCGGACAGATGATCGTACACTATTGCCATGCTGTTTATATGGTTCCCGGTTTTATCGAGCAGGCGAAAACTCTCTTTCGAGACGGCTCCCCCCTTCTGAAGGTTGATGAGACTCAGAATGGTCTGGAGATTGTTCTTTACCCGGTGCTGTATTTCCCTGAGAAGCTCTTCCTTCTCCTCCAGACTTCGCCTGAGTCTTCCGGTCTTCTCCTCAAGCTCGTCGAGAAAGAGATTGAGATTACCCGCCAGTTCTGCTATTTCCCCGGGGCCTTCACGGGAAGCACGCATAGAGGGATCTCCCTCAAGCGAGGCCCTGAGTACCGAAGAAATATGAAGAATATAGTGTTCGATGGAACGATTCATACGGTAAATAGTCAGAGAGAGGAATATGGCGATAATAAAGGCAAACCCGACATTTATAAGAACAATCAACTCAATCGGGTGTCCTATCTCATCATGATAAAAAGCGGTCCCGACAACCCAGTCAAAATCGGGAAGGTATTTGAAATTGACATACTTTTCTCTCATCTTGTCCCCCGTTGAATCACGCCAGGGGTAGCTGCTAGTTCCCTCGCCCTCGGAGAAAAAATGGCTGATGATGCTTCGGAACTCTTCGTCGGATATAAGCCCTTGAACCTTGTTTCCCGAGAGATACGGATGGGCGATAAAGGTGCCGTCACGGGCGATTACATAGGAGTATCCGCCCGGACCGAGACTTACCGTTTTGACGGTATCCCGGAGTCCTTCCAGCTCCACTATTGCCGTAAACTCGTCACGGTAGGAAGTTGCCGACAGAATCCAGTCAAGCTCGGGGATATAGCTCATGTACAGCGCTTTCTTCCGCGGCTCGGTTTCATCGCTGTTCTGCCAGAGGTATTCCAGGTAACCGTCGAGCATTCTTATCTGCTCGTTCACCGGCTCCCTGTCACTGAAGTTTGTCCCGAGAATGGTCCGGTCGGGATGAATCAGGACCTTCCCGTCCGGACGGATCACATAAAAGTAACCGGAACCGCCCACCTGCAGGGAATCCAGGGCTTCCACTATCCTGCCGACGGTTTCCGGCCTTATCTCCCCGTTTTCTCCCGGCGCCGCATCCGCTGTGATTCGTTCGATAATATCGACCCCGGTTTCGACCTTGGAACGCAGATAGGATCGAACGCTGTTTTTGAGCATCGAATTTATCAGATTGTGGAGAACCGTTGTGGCGTTTTCAACTTCTCTCTGAAGCTGACGGCTGGAAACCGAATAGACAATGATGGCCGAAGAACTGACGGCGAGAAAAAAGGGAACCGATGCAAAGAGAACAATGAGAATAAACCTTTCCTTGATCGACCGGACCTTGCCCCGTTTAAGCACCATCACATAATGTTAGGCCGTCGGAAATAAAAATACAAGCTTAAAGGCCCGGTCAGCGGTGAATAAGCTTTACCCGGCCCACCTGCCCGTCTTCCAGGCGCACCTTTATCCCGTGGGGATGAGTCGGTGATTTGGTAAGCAGGGCGGATACAGTTCCTTCGGTAAGCTCCCCGTTGCGCTGATCTTTTTTCAGGACGATGGAAACCCTCATGCCCGCTTTTATATTGGCCCGGATAGTTCCTTCATTCATATCATTCATACCTTTAACCTCATATCCCCTTCGGCGATCCACCCCTTTTTCCGCATAAACTCACTGATAAGCAGAGTGATAAGAGCGGGAAGCACAAAGTGAAGGAGGATGATCTGCGGAATGGCCTTAAGGCCCATGGTTTCTACCGTGGCAAACTGACCGACAAGTCCGCTTGTTCCCATACCGGCGCCTATTTTGTTGTTTTCCATTTTGAAAAGAACCGTTCCCAGAGGGCCGATAATGGCGCTGGCGATTATCGGCGGTATCCAGATTCTCGGATTCCGCACGATATTGGGTATCTGAATCATGCTGGTTCCCAGCCCCTGGCTCATCAATCCGCCCCAGCGGTTTTCACGGAAGCTGGCGACCGCAAAACCGACCATCTGGGCGCTGCAGCCTATGGTGCTGGCACCGGCGGCGAGCCCCGAAAGTCCGAGGCTTATGGCTATGGCCGCACTGGAAATGGGAAGGGTTAGAATAATGCCCATGGTTGCGGCTACCAGGGATCCCATTGGAAGCGGATAGAGATTCGTAAGCATGTTGATGAATGCACCGATCGCGCTCATCATCCGGGCGACCAGGGGAGCAAGAAAGGTCCCCGTAAGGGCGCCGACGATAATGGTTCCCGCGGGAATAAGGATGATGTTCAGCTTCGTGCGGTCCTGGATCAGCTTGCTGAATTCCGCTCCCGCAAGGGCTGCCAGAAGAGCACCGACGGGTTCACCGATGGTGAGCATGGCTCCTGCCCCGGCAAACTTCACGGTACCGGCACCCATTGCTCCGGTGATGATGGATGCGAAGATTCCCAGAGGGCTTGCCCCGACGGCGAAAGCCACTCCGGCGCCTATGGCGGGACCCATCATGTACTGGGCGACCTGGCCGAAATTCGCCAGCAGCTCCCATCCGCTGTACATACCTATCTGCTTGAGAATAAGCCCGATGATTAAACTGGCGAAAAGGCCCAGGGCCATTCCGTTCAGCACCTCGATGATATACTTTTTAACCGCTCCGGCAGGTTTGCTCATGGCGAGTCTCCTTGGGGGAAGTATGTGAGCTATCCTACCCATTTTGGGGCTTTATTCAACTGCTATCGGCAGCGGTTCAGGATTAAACCTTCAAGGGGACGCAGAATTATGCGTTCCTCCAGGCAGGCTCTGGTTCCTGAATCGGTCAGTCGGTGCTCCCTGGTGGAGAAAAGGCTCTCCCAGCTTCCCGGGGGAAGGGAGGCTTCCACGCTTCGGGAGACAAAATTTACCAGGACCAGGAGGCTCTCTTTTCCGTCCAGGCTCTCCCGCCTGTAGGAGAGGACGCTGTCGTTCCCTGTATCGAAGAGGGAGAAACCTCCCGTCCGCAGTGCCCCGCTTTTCTTCCGAAGGGATATGAGGTTCCGGAAAAGGGAAAAGAGCGAGTCGTCGGCGTCAGTCTGGTCCGCCGCGTTTACCCGCTTCCAGTCCGGATGGAGGGGAAGCCAGGCTTCGGCGGAAGGGTCCGCGGAGAACCCGGCTCCCGCCCTGCCGCTCCACTGCATGGGAAGGCGCTCCCCGTCGCGGCCCTTGTGAAATGGCCAGTACCGCTTTCCTACCGGGTCGGCAAGCCGGGAATGGGGAACGGGTCCGTTTTCCATTCCCAGTTCCTCTCCCATGTAGAGGAAGGGGGTTCCCCCCTGGCTGAGCAGAATGAGTCCCAGCAGACGGGAAATGGCGTCCCTGTTTCTTCCGCCTCCGTAGCGGCTGACGGCCCGTTCGACATCGTGGTTGGAGAAAACAAAACAGGGGGTGCCTCCATAGCTGGAGGAGGCACGGTACTGTCCCTCGAGAATAGAAGCGAAGCTTGAGGCCGACCAGCTGTTGAAGGTAAAGGAAAAATCGAAGGCAAGGTGGAGTTCATCACCCTTTCCGGTAAAGGAGGCGGCAAGATCCTGATCGACCGGCTGGTCCAGGAATATTTCCCCCACCGCAAAGGAGCCGGGATAGCCGTCGAGCACCGCCCGGAGCTCTTTCAGAAAGAGATGGGTGTCGGGATGGTTGCGGTCATGGATGTGCCGTTCCATTTCGTAGGGACGCGGAGGCCAGCCGAAGGAAAAGGGATTGTTCCTGAACTCCGGATCCTTTCCGATAAGGTTGATTACATCGAGCCGGAATCCGTCCACTCCCTCATCGAGCCAGAAACGGAGTTCGGAAAAGAGCGCCTGACGGCAGCGTGGATTGCGCCAGTTCAGATCGGGCTGCTCCGGAAGAAAAGAGTGGAGATAATACTGACCGGTGGTTTCGTCGAAAGTCCAGGCGCTGCCGCCGAAGGCTCCCTTCCAGCGGTTGGGAGGTCCGCCTCCCGGAGCCGGATCCTTCCAGGTATAGAAATCACGGTACCGGCTGTCGCGGGACGATCGGCTCTCCATGAACCAGGGATGGAGATGACTGCTGTGGTTGAGCACCATATCCATCACGACCCCGATTCCCCGACCGTGAGCCTCACGGACCAGTTCGCGGAAATCCTCCATGCTGCCGAAGACCGGATCTATCTTTCGGTAATCACTTATGTCGTAGCCGAAATCAAACATGGGACTCTCATTGATCGGGCTTATCCAGATGCCGCTTACCCCGAGATTCTTCAGATATTCCAGCTTTGCGGTAATGCCGGGAAGATCTCCCACCCCGTCGCCGCTGGCGTCGTAAAAACTCCTCGGATAGATCTGGTAGATAACGCCCTCTTTCCACCACCGGCTGTCCGGATTCAGCTGTCCCATGACTCCCCTCCAGTTTCCTTTTGACTGCGTTGTAAGTATATTCTAGCCAGAGGCACCCATGGAAGAGCTTATACATAAAGCCGAAGGTATGATACTTGAAAACCGGTACGGCGACGCCCTTGAACTGCTTGAGGAAGTGCTTGTTGATGAACCGGACCACCGGGAGGCCCTCCGTCTTGCCGGAATTGCCTACATGGAGAGCGGAGAGGAGATGAAAGCCCTGAAGGCTCTTGAATTCTACCTCCGGCGGTGGGACCGTAATCCGAAGGTGCTCGAAGCTCTCGGATGCGCCCATTTCAAACTTGGAAACTACGGAACGAGCAGGAACCTGCTTGAAGAGGCAGAAGCCTGCGATCCCGACTGCGCCTCAATTGAGCGGAACATGGGAGTGGTCTACCACAAACTGGGAGATGTCGAAAAAAGCTTCCGCTGCCTGCAGCACTCCAACGAACTGGTCCCGGATGATTACCGGACCATGTACGCCCTTGCCATGGCCTACCTCGAGTATCACCGGAGCGCCGAGGCAAAAGAACTGCTGAAAGAGATGCTCAAGCTCCCGATACCCGAAGACTTCCGAAAAATAGCAAAAACATACCTCACCAGGATGAAAGACTGAAAACACGGAAAAATGCGATTCCAGTTTTCCCGACAAGCGTATAGGATAGGGCCATGATGTTCGAAGAAGGATTATCCGAGGCTTTCTTTACGGTCTCCGGCATTACCGCCCTTATCAAAGAGCGGCTCGAGGGAGAGTTCCGCGGTCTTTCGGTGGAGGGGGAAATTTCCAACTTCCGCCCCTCCGCGGCGGGGCACTGGTATTTTTCCCTGAAGGATCAGGACGCGGTAATAAGCGCGGTCATGTTCCGCGGCAGGAGTTCCCGGGTTGATTTCCGTCCCGAAGACGGGGTCTCTGTGCGGGTTACGGGAAATCTCTCGGTCTATGAGAAACGGGGCAACTACCAGATAATCTGCGACTCCATGACCCGCTCGGGAGAGGGCGCCATCCTGGCAATGCTGGAAGAACGCAAGCGCAGGCTTGCCGCCGAAGGGCTCTTCGATCCGGACCGGAAGAAAGCTCTTCCGCCCTTCCCCTCCCGGGTGGCAGTCATAACCAGTCCGACCGGAGCGGCCCTTCGTGATATTCTCCAGGTCCTCGGCAGACGGGGCGCGGGGGTGGATGTGACCATTCTGCCGGCCCTTGTTCAGGGAGAGGAAGCGGCCGGCAAGATTGCGGCCCAGATCCGGCGTGCCAATGAATACGCTCTTGGCGAGGTAATAATAATCGGCCGAGGCGGAGGAAGCCTGGAAGATCTTCTGCCCTTCAGCGAGGAGGCCGTGGTCCGCGCGGTAGCAGAAAGCGCTATACCGGTCATATCCGCGGTAGGCCATGAAACCGATATGGCCCTGTCGGATTTCGCCGCCGACATGAGGGCGCCGACCCCTTCGGCTGCTGCGGAGCTGGTCTGCGCCGAGCGGGAAGCTCTCCTTCTGCGGGTGCGCGCCATCGGCGGAGAGATGCGGGACAACCTTGTCCGTATGGCCGGACATGCGCGGATGCTCCTGGACCGGTTCCGGCCCGGGGAGATGGAAGAAAGGATGCGAATCCTCCTTCAGCCCTTTCAGATGGGGCTGGATGATCTGAGGGAAGATTCCGTAAGACTGATGAAGGACCGGCTGGTCGGGGAGCGGCATCGCCTCGCCCTGCTCCGGAGAGAACTTGAAGGGGCCAGTCCCCTGGCCATTCTGAAGAAGGGCTATGCCGTGGTAAGCAGAAAAGAGGACGGTTCCCTGGTAACGGACGCGACCGCCCAGAAAGCAGAGACGCCCATCGAGGTAAGGCTTGCGAAAGGCAGGCTGGATGCAGTAATAACGGAGGTGTATGATGAAAAGCTTTGAAGAACGGATGACCAGACTGGAAGAACTGAACGAAAATCTCCGTAAGGGCAGCCTGCCCCTTGAAGAGGCCATAGGTACCTTCGAGGAGGGGATGAAACTTGCAAAGGGGCTGGAGAAGGAGCTTTCGAAAATTGAAAGGAAGATAGAGATACTGGTGAACGAACCCGATACGCCGGGTGAAAAACCAAACCTCGAGCTCTTCGACGCCTGATCTACCGTTCTTTATCCATAAAGCTGTGGAGGGGTTCCAGATCGACCAGGGTCCCGATGGAGGCTCCTGCCGCTTCAAATGCTCCGCGGTTCAGTTCGATGGCGTAGCGGACCGAACGGGATGAGACCACGGGGGTTTCGTCCCCCGGTACCAGATTGAAAATATCGATAATCTTCCCTTCCCGGTTCAGATAGGCTATGGAGAGGGGTATCAGGGTGTTTTTCATCCAGAAACCCAGGATCCGGTCGCGCTCGAAGATGAAGATCATTCCATGGTCGGCGGGCATGCTCTCCCGGAACATCAACCCCTTCTCACGCTCTTCGGGGCTGTCGGCAATCTCCAGGCTGAAGGTTTGTTCCCCTATCATAAGTTCCAGGTGCTCCCTGCTCTCCTTTTCCGCGCAGCCGGCAAGAAAGACCGGCAGAAGAATCATGATAGCCAGGATGCTCATTCCCCTCATACTGTTACCCCGCTTCCGGCACATCAGAACTGATCCAGAAAACGGTCTCTGGTCATTTCCTGAAAGGACTGGTCAATCTTTCCGGACCGTCGTATCTCATCGATCTTCCGGGCATCCAGGTATTTTACCCGCAGGCCCTTACGCTCGAGGGTAAAGATGACATCCTCGTTCTCCCATCGGCTTTCGGTGGGATTGAAACTGTCCGGAGGTCCGTACTTTTCGACAAAAGTGGTAAACAAGGCATAGTGATCCATAATCGTTTCATCAATATCAAGGACGATGGAGTACAGCTCCTCTTCGTGAAACTGAAGATAGGCACGGTGAATATAGCCCAGGCCGCCGGTCTCTATCATGCGTTCATTCGGGCGCCGCAGCATGGATACGTCCGAAGGCCCCCGGTACATGAAATTGGAATCCGCGGTCAGGGCGGCCTGGGCCTCTTCAAAGCTGCTTCCGAGGCGCAGCTCTCCGAAGCCGGGCGGCACGGGCGGATAGGAGGCCGGTTCCTGGGCAGTCAGGATCGGGAGAGAACAGAGGCTGATACACAGAAACAGAAGCACTCCCTGCGGGCGCGGTGAAAAGATCTTCATATACCGATTTTCGGCACATTCGGGGGGTAAACTTACCTTTTCCCGGTTATAATAGAGGTATGAACCATAGCCGACCCGCTGATAGAACCCTCCCGCTGTTTCCTCTCCTGCTTCTCCTCATCCTTCTTCTCTCTTCAGGCGGCTGCGCGTCGTCATCGGGAAGCCTCTTCGAATCCGCGGCATCTTCCTCTGCGGATTCGGGTGGTGAAGAAGAGAGCGAAACCTACGGGGAAGCCGAAGAAGGTCTGCGGATAAGTACCTCCCCCTCCCGGGCCCGGATACACATAAACGGGGTCGATTACGGGAGATCCCCCCTGCTTCTCGACCTTCCCTCGGGAAACTACCATATTACCGCCGTCAAAAACGGCTACTACGAAGAGTCAGGCACGGTCGCCTTCGTGGAGGGCGAGTACCGTGAGGTGCGGCTGGACCTGGAGGCGATAACAGGTTTTCTTCTCGTTGAAACGCAGCCCCCCGGAGCGGAGGTACGCAGCGGTTTTAAAAAACTGAACCCGGGAAGAGCGGAGGAGCTCCGGACAGGAACCTACCCGATAGAGGTAAGCGCCTTCGGTTATGAACCTTTCCGCACGGTTGTTGCGATCGGGGAAGAAGAGACCACCTTCCTGAACGTGGTCCTCGAGGAGGCTCCCTTCCGCATCGACTATTTCTCCGCCGCCCGTGAGCGATTCGATCCTGCGGACCCGGGACGCTACGGCTCGGCCGAACTGTCCCTCTCCGTTTCGGGACCGGGAAGGGGCTATTTTACGGTCTACGGGCCAGGCGGCCTCGTTGTCCACGGCCCCGAAGAGATCACCTTTACCGAACGCTGGAGCAGCTTGAGCTGGAACGGACGGGATGCAGGGGGAACGGTGCTTGCCGAAGGAAGCTACCTTCTCCACATTTCCGCCGGGGATGAAGAAGGGAGGATGGAGGAGAAGACCAGGGTAATGATTGACCGGAGCATCGACCTGAGAATGCGTCCGGTCTACGGCGGAGCCGCCGGAACGCTTTTCTGTCCCCTTCCCGGAGCACTCCCGGCAGGGACTTTCCAGGGAGGGCTCTTCACCCTTGCCCACGCAGAGGGGGCGGATTACCTTATTCCGGTCGTCGCCTCTATCCGTTTCGCCCCCGCTCTCCGGGAGGAAATAGTGGTATCGGGGGGCATTATTGCCCGCAGCCCGGGAGATTCGATACCCTTCGGCTCCCTCTCCTGGTCCCTTCCCGCATGGTATGTCCCTCTTTTTTCGCCGGGCGGAGGTTCCTTCTCCGGTTCTTTCCTGGCAAAGGGCTCCTGGTTCTACGGGAGCAGTATCGATCCCCTGGGAAGCTTTACGGGGCTCTCCGCGGCCCTGCCCCTGGCGGTCAGAACCGGTCCTGTCACCTTCGCCTTTTCCCCGGAGCTTACGGCAAGCACCGGCCGTGTCGAATACGGCGAAAATGGCGACGGAAACGATGCCTTCCTTTCGGTCTGGGGCTACGCGAAAGCCGCCATGATTCTGGATGCGGGACCGCTCTCCCTCGCTCTCTCATCCTCCCTTCGGAGCACTCCCTTCGACTCAGGTTTCCAGGCGGACTGGCCCCTCTCCTCGGGCGCGGAGATTCACTGGCTTCTTCCCGGAAAGATAGTAAGCATATCCGCGGCGGCAACTCTGGACTGGGATCCTGACACCGGCTGGTATCTGAGCGGCGGAGGGGGGGTCTGGCTGCTGCCGTGAACACTCCGCACCTCTCCCCTGAACTGCGGCTCATCCGGGTGCTCTCCGCCCTGGCTCCTGCCGAGGCTTCCAACAGGCTGATGAGGAGGTCCGACCGCGAACTGGCCATCTCCCTTCTTTCCATGGAGAGGGAAAACCGGGAGAGGGTGCTCTCTTTTCTCGGAAGGGTAAAACGGAAGCGGGTGGAGGAGGAGCTGCGGTACGTGGAGAGGATGGGCCTGCGCTACGCCGATTACCGGAGAGCCATCGAAGGGGTAACGGCGGGGATAATCAGCGGCAGGGGGGAAACCCTCCGCAGCTATATCCGGCCCCGGAGGAACGGAGAAAAACCCTGACGGCGGAGTTTCGCGGGGCTATTTGACCCCTATTCTGCCGGTATAATCGACCCTGGCGAGAAAGGGCTTTTCATCCCTTCCGGCAAAGTAGTCGTCCACCGCTTTTCTGGCACCGGTAAAGTGTCCGTAATCATCGATAATAAGAATACCGCCCGGAACAAGCCGGGGATAGAGATGCTCAAGCTCCGATTTTGTAGATGCGTACCAGTCCGTGTCCAGACGCAGCAGCGCTATACTGCGCATCGCCGGATCGGCGAGAACCCCGGGCAGGGTCTCTTCAACCTTGCCGCGGACAAGGTGCACCTTCTCCATGGGATAGCCCGATGCCGCAATCAGCTGCGCCACCCGCTCCTCCCCCACGGCCCAGTGAGCAAAGTCCTTTCGCTCCCACCGCTCCCGGACCGGTTCGCCGCTCCAGGCGATACGGTCCTCGTCTCCCGGCTCCGGCATCCCCTCGAAGGTATCAAACAGGAAAATATCCCGGGCCGGCGCGCCGCTCGCCAGGATAGTCAGGGCCATAAGCAGGGCGGATCCCCCCTTCCAGACGCCGCATTCGATAAAGGCGCCGGGCAGCTCCGATTCGATAAGGTGCAGGACCCCTCGGTAGAGGGCATAGCCCCGTTCGGCACTGGTCATGGTGAAGGGCTCCACCTGCTTCCAGATCTCAAAAAATGATTTCTCCATATCCGAACGGAACTGCATGGGAGGTTCCACCCCCCATCCCCTGCTCCGCAGAAGTCCGGCGGCGGCCTTTTCTTCTTCACTGATGACCCTTTTCATTCCTTCTCTCCGCTTTCGCCGAATGATATGCCCGCATCGGAAAGCATCTTCACAAAGGTCTCTTCATCGACTACTTCCACTCCCAGCTTACGCGCCTTTTCAAGCTTGCTGCCGGCGCCCTCTCCGGCCAGCAGATGGGTAGTCTTTCCGGATACCGTGGTAACTGCCGATCCTCCGTAAGCCGCCACCAGCTCCGTCGCTCTCGAACGGGGGGAGAAGTGTTCGAAACTCCCGGTGACACACCAGCTTTGACCCGCGAATATCCGTTCGGAGTCGGGCACCTCCGCCTCAGGTTCAGCCTCCATGGACAAGCCCGCCTGGGCCAGCTCGTCGATGCGCCGGCGCACCTCTTCGCGGCGGAGCTCCTCGATTATGGTGTCCGCGGTCTTCTCTCCGATTCCCTTTACCGCCACCAGGGCATCCCGGTCCTCCCGATCCGCGGCGTCGTATATATCGGAAATGCTTCTGAAGCCGGCATCCACCAGCAATTCAACTACTTTTTTGCCCAGTTCAGGTATACCAACCGAGGGCAGAACCACCTTGAAGGGCTGTTTTTTGCTTTTTTCCAGTCCCCGGCGTATGGCATCGATCTTCTTCTCTCCGAACCCCGGGAAATCGAGAAGCTTCCGGTAATCGAAACGGTAGAGATCCGCCGGTTCGCTCACAAAACGCTCCCGTATAAGCAGATCCACGGTCTCCGGGCCAAGGCCGTCTATATCCATCTGCTTCGCACCGATAAAAAAGAAGAGACGCCCGCGGATCTGGTCCGGACATTCGGGGTTCCGGCAGAAATGGTGGGCTCCCTGTTTCTGGAGAACACCCCCGCAGGAGGGGCACTCTTCCGGCATCTTCCATACCGGACCGGCATCCTCATTTTTGGCTATCACTTTCTCGACCGCCGGGATTACATCTCCCCTTTTTGATACCGAAACACGGTCTCCCGGGGCAAGTTCCAGCATCTCCACGTAATCCTGGTTATGAAGGGTCACATTGCTGATGGTGGAACCGCCGATCTCCACGGGTTCGACCCGTGCAACCGGGGTAATGCGGCCGGTTCTTCCCACCTGAACGTCGATGCCCCGGATAAGGGTGGTTCCCGAAGGGCTTTCGAACTTGTAGGCGATTGCCCAGCGGGGATGATGCCCCGTATAACCGAGCCGCTCCCGCGCATCCAGTTCGTTTACCTTTACCACCAGTCCGTCTATTTCGTAGGGAAGCGCATCTCTCTCGCGGGTGCTCCGATCAATATAGGCTCCCAGATCTTCCCAGCTTCCGGTCTCCCAGGATTCGTGCCGCCGGGCAAGGCTTTCGAGATCCCTGCGGTCGGTAAAGATTCCCACTCTCCTGTTTATACGGAAACCCAGCTCTTCCAGATATTCGAGCACTTCCAGGTGATTTCTTGAATCGTCGGGAATAAATCCCTCATAGACAAAGATAGAGAGGGGAACGGCTGCCACTTCCCTGCTTTTGACCCTCCGAAGGGTTCCGGCGGCGAGGTTTCTCGGATTGGCGTACTGCTCCGACATGCTTCTGTTCAGTTGTCCGAAGGCTTCCTTCGGAAGATAGATCTCACCGCGTACGGCAATATCCAGGGGCTCGGTGAGACGCAGCGGTACGGCACCGATGGTCCGCACATTGGCCGTAACATCATTGCCCGTAAAACCGTTCCCCCTGGTGACCGCCCGTTCAAGACTTCCCTTTCCGTAGTAAAGAACAATGGAAACCCCGTCGATCTTCTCCTCCACGACAAAGGTAAGCCCGCTCTTCTCACGTTTTCCCGTTCTCTGCATCCAGGCGACAATTTCACCGGAATCGTAAGCCTTGTCCAGACTGAGCACCGGAACCGTATGGTTCACCTCCGGAAAATCGGAAGAGAGGTCGCTTCCGACCCTTACGGTCGGCGAATCATTGCGGCGCAGTTCCGGCCACTGCTCTTCAAGCTCCTGAAGGCGGACGAATAGACGGTCATATTCCTGATCGGAGACTTCCGGTCTGCCCTCCACATAATAGGATCGGTTATAACGGAAAAGGAGATCCGTCAGTTCACGGATCTCCTGAATAGCCTTTTCGCGTTTGCTGGTATCTTCACTCATGCTTATGAATCAATTCCCCTTCCTTACAAATGCATCTCTGTAGCCTCCGGCGCGGAAACTGACGAGAAGCGCTCCGCTTTCGTCCTTGCGCAGGGGCCCCACCATCACCCTGAAACTGCTGCCGTCTTCTTTCGGGTTGATGGTCACAGGATACGTCGAGGAAAGAGATTGCGCAAGTCTTCCCGCGGCGTCGGCCTCACTGAATACCGCAAGCTGCAGATAATAGGCGGCGGCGTCCAGCTGCCGTGTAAGGTAGGGGCGTATGGAAACCGCAGCGGCGGTTCGCACCGGAGGTTCGGGTTCGGGTTCGGGTTCGGGCTCGGGTTCGGGTTCGGGCTCTGCTGCAGCTGCTTCCGCAGGCTCAAGTTCCTCAATGTCCACATCGGGAGGCCTGGGCCCCGCTTTCTCGATCACAAGTTCGGCATCCCCGGGTATCGGCTTTTCAACGGCCTCGGGGAGATCGGCATCCTTTTCTACCAGCTCTTCTTCGGGGGGCTGAGCGGCAGGGCCGTCAACCAGAACCGGCTCTTCAGGGATTTCGGCTTCCCGGACTTCGGGCTCCGTGAGAGCGGAAAAACGCTCATCTCCCGTTTCCATCCCCGGAGCCTGCCGCTCGGGAGAAGAGGCCGGAACAATCCGCCTCTCTTCGCCGTCTACCGCATAAGCAGGCACCTGAGGCACATCGGATACGGCTATTCTTCTCTCTCCGCCATCCGGTGCGGAGCCGGCCATAAGGGGATCCTGTACCGGGACGGGAACTTCGGGAGAATCGAGGGGTTCCCATCCTTCCGGAGAATAGAGAGCGACGCTCCGCTCGGGAGAAGAGACTATCATTACCCGTTCGGCAGGCTCCGCAGCACCGGCCTCACCTGCCTCGGCAACAGAGGGTTCGGGAAGAATCTCCCGGCCGGAGATCTGCTCCTGCACGGGAATTCGAGCGGGAGCAGCGAGGGAGGCCAGTTCGGGTTTCCCGGGCTCTGCCTGCTCAGGGGGTTCGGGAAGATCAGGGGTTTCGGCTCCGGCATCGCCTTCGCGCGACTCCTCAGCATCATCCGGCTTTCCCCGGTCAAGGGCGACCGCACTGGGGAGGCCGGGTTCTTCGGCTTCTTCGGGTTCTTCAGCCCGGACAAGCACCTCCGGTTCGGGTTCCGGTTCCGGTNNGCCGGCTCAGGTTCCGGTTCTGGTTTAGGTGCTGGCTCAGGTGCCGGCTCAGGTTCCGGTTCTGGTTTAGGTGCTGGCTCAGGTTCCGGCTCAGGTTCAGGTTGTGGCTCAGGTTCGGGTTCCGGCTCAGGTTCAGGTTCCGGCTCAGGTTCTTGTTGTGGCTCAGGTTCTGGCTCTGGTTGTGGTTCCGGTTCCGGTTCGGGTTTTGGTTTTGTTTTCGGTTTCGGCTCGGGCTCTGGCTCGGGTTCCGGTTCAGCTTCGGCAATCGCAACCGGCTGGAGGCTCTCCTCATCCGTGCGTTCCATTGCCGCAAGCTCTTCCCTTATAAAGGTGTCTATCATTTCTTTTTCACCGCCCGAGGGTACCGATGCGGCGGGATTTATGTCGGGATCGGGGTTAAAGGCGGATTCGGAGCCCGGGCTGCCGGTGACAGGATCCCCCACGGGCACTTCGACTACCCTGGCCCGGATAACTTCATTCGATGCCATCTCCACCCGCTGCGCCGCTTCGGGGCTCAGGAGAAGAAAGATATTGGGATTGGACAGTCCCTCCACCACCAGGACATCAACGCTTTTTCCCGTTGCACTGTCGGTAACCCTGACCGTGCTGTTGCGGGGAAACGCATTGGAAGCGGCGTACAGCCCATTGGCCGGCAGCCTGCCGTAGGTTCCTACTGCAATGCTGCCCTCGTAGACCGACTCCTGGGAAACGACGGTTCCCGTGGTGATAAAAGACAGACATGCCAACAGAAGCACGGTTGTCATGACTCTCGCATGTTTCATACACAACTCCTCACACATTTCGCAACATCAAAACCGGTCAAGCACCGACGAAGCGAGAAGGCTTCCCGCCTCTTTCATCGCCTCGACATCGGGATCGGATATCGGAACAACACCTCCGGCAAGACTTTTCCCGCCGGCTACATCATAAAAACGGTACACAGCCTGCTCGGGGTCGTTTTCATCGACAAGGTCGGTGGAAAAATCAATTCTGACCTCAAGAAGATAGCTGACCCCGATATTCTTCGCTATCCTGATCGTACTCTCCTCGAATGAATCATGATACGCAGTTTCATTCGCCGCTGTAGAGATGACAAGATGACCTGCGGCAAACAGCTGATCCATAATTCCCGTTTCATACCAGGCGACCCCCTCTTTTCCTGCGAGCTTGGTATCGGGAAAACGGGTTGATACAAGAACCGATTCCGAAAAAGCATTCAGCGGGAAAAAAGTCATAAACAGCAAGAGGAGGGGGAAGACCTTTTTTCCTTTACATGAAATCATATTATTCTCTCCCCTTCGCGTGACACATCTATATCTGAGAGTATCGACACATTTTGCCGGCTGATAAACTGATTTTCACCGCAAATCCTCCTGTGATAAGGGGGCAACGGAAGCACTATTTCCTCCCTGCGCTTGCACCGGCACCTCTTCCATGCTATTTTCATACAATCGCCCGGGATACATGATGAATTATTATGCAATACAGGTGCTGAGCCGCCAGGAAAAAAAGTTTACCAGCCTCGCCGAAGATGCCCTTGCGCGTCTCAAACGTGAGGGTATGGAAGCGGAGGGGAAACTCCACTGGCCCCGGCGGACGCTCACCATACGGAAACAGGGGAAAAAGCGGACCTGGCAGGCCCCCATCTTTCCCGGCTACCTGTTCTGGCAGGCGGAAGAACTGGAACCGGATATCTACTGGATGTTCAAGAGGACCGGCGGTTTTATCCGTTTTCTGAAGAACAACCGGAATATCGAACCGCTCTCGGGTTCATCGGAACGGCTCCTTCTTCATTTTCTCCAGCATGGAGAAATAGTGGGGTCCTCCAAAGTTAGTTTTGACCAGGGAGACCGGATTCAGGTCCTGAGCGGACCGATGAAAGGGCTGGAGGGACAGATCAGAAAGGTCAACAAACGGAAGGGAAGAGCCAAAATCGAGCTGATGCTCTACGAAGAGTCTTTTCTTATCGATTTCGCCTTCGATATAATCGGAAAAGTGACGGAAAAGGATAATGGATAAAAAAGAGCGGCTTGCCATAGTAGGCGCAGGTTTTGCAGGAAGGGAAATAGCGGCGGAAATCGGCAAAAAGGGAGTCTTCGGCAATGCCGTTGTCTTTATCGACGATGACCCGGCCAAGATCGGGACCCTTATAGACGGGATTCCGGTGGAAGGACCCGTTACCAATGCCCTTGGGATAATGGGTGAATACGGCATAGACGAGGCTCTCATAGCAATCCCCGGAGCAACGGGCGAACAGCTTCGCCGCATCTACAAGGCACTCCGGCGGGCGGATCTCAAAAGGATCCGTATTCTTCCTGGAATAAGCCAGATTGTCGACGGAGACGCCCACCTTATCCAGACGAGAGAGATAAGCGCCCAGGACCTTCTCGGAAGGGATCCGGTCCTTATCCCCCTCAAGGAGAGCCTCTCCTACCTCCGGGGCAAGCGTGTTCTGATTACCGGGGCGGGCGGCAGTATCGGCGGGGAGCTGGCCCGGCAGCTTCTGTCGGGAGGTGCCCAGCGGCTTTACCTTTTCGACCACGGTGAAAACAACGTCTACGAGATAGAGAAAGAGCTGAAGCTGCTCCAGGAGGAGGGGGTCGGAGAAGCGGCCACTCTCGTACCGGTTATCGGAGATCTGAAAGACCGTGAATATATGCACTTCATCATCAAGAGACTCCGGGCGGATGTAATTTTCCACTGTGCGGCCTATAAGCATGTTCCTCTTCTGGAGGAAAACCCGGTGGAGGCAATTCGTAACAACGTCTTCGGCTCCCTCAATATTGTAGATGCGGCGGTCGCCGCGGGAACCAGCCGCTTTGTGCTGGTATCCACCGACAAGGCCGTGGCTCCCTCCTGTGTCTACGGAGTATCAAAGACCCTTGCCGAAGAGATTGTTCTGAGCAGAAACGGGAACGGCAGCGGCGCCTTCATGGTTGTCCGTTTCGGAAATGTCCTTGGCAGCAGGGGCAGCATCGTACCGCTCTTTTCGAAGCAGATCCTCAAGGGCGGCCCGGTAACCATTACCCACCCCGATACAACCAGGTTTTTCATGACCATTCCCGAAGCGGCGTCCCTCGTACTTAAGACCGGAGGGGTCGGCAGCGGAGGCAGTCTCTATATTCTCGATATGGGCGAGCCCCTCTCCATAAGGGAGCTCGCCGAACAGATGATCAAGTTTTACGGCTACCGCCCCCATGAAGAGATACCCATCCGCTATATCGGGCTGCGTCCGGGAGAAAAGCTTACCGAACGGCTCTGGCTCGATACGGAACATACGGAAGCAACCGACTTTCCGGGCATCCTCAAGCTGCACCGCAACTCTCACAGCTCCCCGGAGCTGGAGCGGATTCTTGAATCGCTCAGGAGAGTCTGCTTTGTTGTTCCGGGAGATGAGGGAAGCTACCGGAACCGTAAAATTCTCAAGGAGATTCTCGATCCATATTTTCCGACCCTTATCCCCGTCGAGGACGAACCGGAGTATTGAATGAAAGCAGCTTCACCGGATCCGATTCCCTTTGCCCTTCCCTCCCTGGGTAATGAAGAGGAGCAGGCGGTTCTCAGGGTTCTCCGGAGCGGCTGGCTTACCACCGGAAAAGAGGCCCTGGCCTTTGAAAGGGAGTTTGCCGCGGCTGTCGGGGTCCGCCACGCTCTGGCGGTCAACTCCGCGACCGCGGGGCTGCATCTTGCGGCGGAAGCCCTTGGAATAGGTCCCGGAGACAAGGTGGTCACCACCCCTTACACCTTTACGGCCACGGCGGAGGTGCTGCGCTACCTTGGCGCGGATCCCGTCTTCGCGGATATTGACGATGAGACCCTTCTTCTTTCGCCCGAAAAAACGGAGGAAGCTGTCCGGACCAATGCCGGAGTAAAGGCGATTCTCCCGGTGCATCTCGCGGGAAGAATGGCCGACATGGAACGTCTCTCGGCAATTGCCGGAGAGTACGGTCTTGGGATTATCGAAGACGCGGCGCACGCTTTCCCGGTCAGAGGCGCCCTTGGAGCTGCCGGAACCATCGGAGATGCCGGGGTCTTTTCCTTCTATGCCACCAAGACCATCACCACCGGCGAAGGCGGAATGGTGGTCACCGATGATGCCGGAATGGCGAAAAGGATGTCGGTCATGCGCCTTCACGGCATAGACCGGGATGTCTGGGACCGCTATTCGAGCAGCAGCGGTTCCTGGCGCTACGCCATTGTCGAGGCGGGCTACAAATACAATCTGCCCGATCTCGCCGCCGCCATCGGGAGAGTCCAGCTGGGCCGGGCGCAGGCATTCAAGGAACGCCGAAAGGCGATTGCGGATATATACTTCCGGGAACTGGCCGGTGAAACGGTATTCAGGCTTCCCCCGGAGAGCAGCGGAGATCACGCCTGGCACCTCTTTATCATGCGTGTTGCCGACCATGCCGACGGAGGCGGAGTGATTGAGCGCGATGAGGTAATCCGTGAACTCTCGGCACGCGGAATAGGCAGTTCGGTCCACTATATCTCACTCCACCTCATGCCCTACTACCGGGACCGCTACGGCCTCGGGGCAGAACAGTTTCCCGTCGCGGCAAAGGCTTCGGAAAGCTGTTTCAGCCTTCCAATTTTCCCCTCAATGACCGACAATCAAGTGTACCGGGTTGTGGAAGCACTTCATGATATAGCCCGGAGAAAAAACCGGGGAGGCAGAATCGGGTGATACAGGGATTCGCGGATGATCTTTACGAACCCGGAATGCTTTATCTCCGGCCGATTCTGTCGACCATCCCCCGTGGAACCATAACAGCCATACGCACTCCCGAAGATTTTTCAGATATCATGCTCTTTCTGGAACGTGACATTCCCGGCTTGAAGGAGATAGAGGTATATGGAGAACGGGTTCCCGTTCTTTCCGGATCGGAAGTGCATTACGAGGGGGAAGCGGTCTGCCTTATCTGTTCGGAAAAGGCGGAGCTGCTCGATACGGCGGAAAGCCGCGTAGCCGTCGATTATGAAAGCGACTACACCCTGGATAACTTTGAAAAACCCAGGGACGACCAGTTCTACGGAGAAATAAGCATAAAACGCGGTAATGCCGCCAGAGCCTTTTCGACAGCCAGTCAGATTGTGGAAGGCGAATACACCCAGGAAGACCCTGTCCGCGATACCATTGCCCCCATCGGTGCTCTGGTCACCGTTAAGGATGGTTTTTTCACCGTAACGGCCAGTACGCTCTGGCCCGAGCAGATCAGAAGGAGCGTTGCGGAAGTTCTCGGTATTCCGGCCCGTCAGGTGGAAGTAAGAAGCGTCAATCCCTTTCCCACGGATGGAGAAAAGCTGATACTTCCGGTCTATCTGGCCGTATGGGCCGCCCTCTGCTGCAGCAGGAGCGGACGTCCGGTCCGCGCGGCATGGGATCTGCCGCCCCGGACCCTCCCCTTCCTGCGTTCACCGAGAAGCAGAATACGCATCCAGTCGGCCCTGAACGCCAGGGGAACGGTTACGGGAGAAAAAATTGAGGCCTTTGTCGATCTGGGCGCTTCCCCGGTTCTCTCGGAAGAACTTTTCAGACGTCTGGCAATCGGGGCAGCAGGCAGCCGCTACCTGGCGAATATTTCATTAAGCGTAAAAGGAGTGCGGACTTCGCTCGCCCCCGCGCGTCTGCGCTGCGGTTTTGGAATAAACCAGGGGCTGTTTGCGAGAGAGGTACATGAAACAAGAATTGCCCGGATCCTGGACCAGGACCCCTCGGAACGGCGGATACACATTCCGGGAGATGGTAAGACAGCCACAGGGGGACAGATCCGGAACCGGAACGATAAGAAGCTGGTTGAAATGGTGTGCGAAGCCTCCGATTTCAGGCGCAAGCACTCGGCGTATCAGCTTATGAACAAAAGGAACAGTCTCTCCAGACAGCGGGGACAGTTCAGGGGAATAGGGATAAGCTCCGGATTTACCGGAAACGGGTTTACCTCCAAGCCCCCGGGCAGAGAAGCCTGGACCGTCTCGGTGCTCCTGGACAAGAAGGACCAGCTTACCATTCATACCAGAGCCGGGGCATATCCAGGTTCCGTCATGGAGATATGGAAAAAGAGCGCCGGGGCCATCCTGGGCATTGCCGAATCGTCGATTGAGATTGTCGCAGAGGGAGAAGAGGTACCCGGAATCGGTCCTCTGGTCTGCGGACAGCGGCTTTCGGTTACAAGCACGCTCATCGAAAGCTGCTGCAGCGCCATCAAACGTCAGCGCTTTAAAAATCCCCTTCCCATATCGGTCAAAAAGAGTTTCCGCGCTCCCTCTGCGGAGGTGTGGGACCGCAGCAGCATGAAAGGAGTTCCCTTTAACCGGCTCTCCTGGGGGGCGTGTGCGGTGGAGGTGGAGATAGACCCCCTGAGTCTGCAGCCCGCGATACGGGGTATCTGGTGCGCCCTGGACTGCGGACAGCTGTACCATCCCGGCATCGCCGAATCCGAGGTCCGCTCCGCGCTTATGAAGACCATCCGCCGCTGCACCAACGGGGACGCTCTGATGGACCGCAGAATGCGTGAGTCGGGTCTCTACGGGGAACATGAGCTGCTCTCGCTACCACCGGTGACTATCTCCTTCCTGCAGAATCCGTCAGCACCGCCATCGGGTATCAGTCAGCTCCCGGGAGCCCTTTTTCCCGCCGCCTTTGTTTCGGCTCTCAGCCAGGCTGCGGGGCTTTACCTGGATATGCTTCCGCTTACCCCCGAACTGATTCATTCGTACCTTTCAAGGGAGAATGCATAATGGAATTCCGCTTCCTGCTTAATGGTAAGGCCGAATCGGTCAATTCTTCCCCCGAACGGATGCTTATCGATCTTCTGCGTGAAGAATACGGTATCCGCTCCCTTAGACGGGGATGCAGCCGGGGCGAATGCGGGACCTGCACCGTCCTTATCGACGGAGTTCCCGTCTTTTCCTGCCTTGTCCCGATGTTCCGGATACCGGGGTCCGATATCGTGACCGTTGAAGGGCTTATGGAAAAGCCGGAATACCGCTATCTGGGCAATGCCTTCAAGGAAGCGGACTATACTCCCTGCGATTACTGTCGCCCCTCGGTCATGATCCTTGCCTACAGTATTCTGGGGAGAAGCCTGGAGCCGAGAGAAAGCGAAATTCTTGATGCTTTTTCCGGCAGAAGCTGCAGCTGCACAGATCTGGAAAAGATAATCGGTGCGGTGCGGAGCGCCGGAAGAATGATCAGGGGACACATCCATGAATAGTCTGATGACACCCCGGGTCTTTCTTCCTGGCAACCTTCATGAACTGCTGGTCATGTACCGGCAGAACCCGAATGCCCTTCTGTGGGCAGGAGGAACGGCCATCGGCGGTCTGCGCCGGAACGAAGCCCATTACGCTAAGGCCAAAAAGATAATCAGCCTCTCAATGGTCAATGAGATTGCCAGGGTAAGCAGAACCGAGCGCTATCTGGAGATCGGGGCGGGAGTAAGCTACAACAGGATACTGCAGGTGGGGCAGCATGTGCTTCCCTCCGCTCTCGGCCAGGCTCTTTCGGTGCTCCGGCCCCTGGCGCTGCGCAACCTCGCCACCATCGGCGGTAATGTGGCGGTAAAGGGGATCCGGCTCAATCTCTTTCCGGTGCTTATACTTCTTGATGCGCGGGTGGAACTCCGGAGCGAGGGAAGAAGCAGGTGGATTTCCGTTCAGCGTCTTTTTGACCGCTCCGGCAAGATGAACAGGGAGAACGGGGAGATCCTTACCCGTTTCAGGATCCCTTTCGACGAATGGGATCTCAGCTACTTCCGTCAGATAGGATCGCCTGCCCGCGACCAGAGAACGGCGCTCCTTTTCTGTTCGACGGGAAAAATCGTAAAGGGAGTAGTGTCAGATCTCAGATTTGTCTTCGGCACCTACTCTCCACTGATAATAAGGAACCGGGAGACGGAAGCGCTTCTTACGGGCAAGAAAGTTCCCTTCGCGAAGAAAGAGCGGGAAGAGGCGATGGAGCTGATGGGAAAAACAATCTCCGAAAGTCCCGGGATTTCGCCCTTCCAGAAAAACAGGGCCCAGGAAATATTCCGCTGGTTTGTCTGGAATCTGAGGGACCCCGATTAAAACGCTGCCACCCTTTACAGAGTACGGCGACCGGAGTATATTCTCAAGCCAAGAGGATACACATGTCCGATTTTGTCCATTTACATAACCATACTGATTTCAGTCTCCTGGATGGTGCGACCCGCATCGACCGGATGGTCGAAAAAGCAGCGGCCCTGGGGATGAAACACCTTGCTATTACCGACCATGGAAACATGTTCGGCGTCCTCCGCTTTTACAAGGAGTGCAGGAAACACGGCATAAATCCCCTGGTGGGCTGCGAAATGTATGTCGCGCCCGGTTCCAGGCACGTTAAAAACGGCAGCGAGAAGGGAAACCGCTACCAGCATCTGGTTCTGATTGCACGGAACTCGGAAGGCTATAAAAACCTCATCCGTCTTTCCAGCATCGGATATACCGAAGGTTTTTACTACAAACCGCGGATAGACGATGAGCTTCTGGAGCAGTATTCCGGAGGAATAACGGCCCTTTCGGCCTGTCTGGCCGGCGCCATTCCCTCCATGCTTCTTGACGGCAGGGAGCAGGAGGCGGAAGAGAAAGCCCTCTATTACCGGGAGCTCTTCGGAAAGGAGCATTTCTTTCTCGAGCTGCAGGACCATGGTATACCGGAGCAGAAAACGGTAAACCGCGAACTCGTAAAGCTCTCGCGAAAGCATGGAATTCCCCTGGTTGCGACCAACGACATCCACTATCTGGACCGGGAAGATTCGGTTGCCCAGGATATCCTGCTCTGCATCGGCACCAACAAGAAACTGCGTGAACAGGAACGGATGCGCTTCCATTCCGATCAGTTCTACATGAAAAGCGGCGAAGAGATGGTCGAACTCTTCAGGGAGGTTCCGGAAGCCCTGAGCAACACCCTTATGGTGGCCGAACAGTGCAGCCTGGAGATAGAACTTCCCGGCCCTATCCTCCCCGATTACGAGATTCCCCCCGATTTCGAAAATCTCGGTGACTATCTCTACCACCTTACCTTTGAGGGACTGAAAAAGAGGTATCCGGTTCTTACCGACGAGATTGTCGCCAGAGCGGAGAAAGAACTTTCCATCATCAACGGGATGGAGTTTCCCGGTTACTTCCTCATCGTCTGGGATTTTATCCGATATGCAAAAGAACATGACATCCCCGTCGGTCCCGGCCGCGGTTCGGGAGCCGGCTCGATTGTCGCATATGCGCTTACCATAACCGACATCGATCCCCTTAAATATCAGCTCCTCTTTGAGCGCTTTCTCAATCCGGAAAGGGTATCGATGCCCGACTTCGATATAGATTTCTGCTTCGAAAGGCGGCAGGAAGTTATCGACTATGTAAACAGAAAATACGGAAAAGATAAGGTGGGGCAGATAATCACCTTCGGAACCCTGAAGCCCAAAGCGGTAGTAAAGGATGTGGCAAGGGTACTGGACATTCCCTTTGCCGAGGCGGACCGGATAAGCAAGCTTATTCCCAACGATCTTAAGATTACCGTCAATACGGCGCTGGAACAGGAGCCGCAGCTGAGGGAACTTGTCGACCAGGGCGGAATATACGGGGAGCTGATCGATGCCGCCAGGAGACTCGAGGGGCTTTCACGGCATGCATCCACTCACGCAGCGGGAGTTGTCATCGGAAAGAAACCGCTTACCGAATATGTGCCCCTCTACCGGGACCCGAAAACAGGTTCGGTCTCCACCCAGTTCACCATGGATCAGCTGGAAGAGTGCGGCCTGGTAAAGATGGACTTCCTGGGGCTCAAGACTCTGACGCTTATCAAGAACACCGAAAACATTATCCGCTCCAGGGGTATCGAATTCGATATTGAGACCATTCCCGAAGACGACAAGCTTACCTACGAACTTCTCGGAGAGGGAAAAAGCTCGGGAGTGTTTCAGTTTGAAAGTTCGGGAATGCAGGGAATCCTCAAACAGGCGAAACCCGGCAGCATCGAAGACCTGATTGCCTTGAACGCCCTCTACCGGCCGGGACCGATGCAGTACATTCCCCAGTTTATCGCCTCCAAGAGCGGAGAGCAGGAGATTGTCTATCCCGACCCGAGTCTCGAGGAGGTTCTCAAGCCGACCTACGGGGTTATCGTCTACCAGGAACAGGTAATGCAGGTTGCCCAGATAATCGGCGGTTTCTCCCTCGGAAAAGCCGATATCCTCCGCCGTGCCATGGGAAAAAAGAAAGTGGCGGAAATGGCGAAGATGAAGGCGGAGTTTATCGAGGGCGCCATGAAGAAGGGACATACGAAGCAGCATGCCGATGATATTTTCGAGCTGCTCGTCCCCTTCGCGGGCTACGGTTTCAACAAGAGCCACGCCGCCGCCTATTCGGTAATTGCCTATAAAACCGCATGGCTCAAGGCCAACTATCCCGCCGAGTTCATGGCCGCCAACCTTACAAACGAAATAAACAATCCCGACAAGCTCGCATTTTACATAGCCGAAGCGAAATCGATGGGAATCGAACTGCTTCCGCCGGATGTCAACATATCCGAAAAGAACTTTTCGGTCTCCGGGGGGCAGATAGTCTACGGCCTCGTCGGTATCAAGAACGTAGGCACCAACGCGGTCGAGGAGATTGTCAGGGTCCGTCACGAGGGAGGCCCCTTCGGCGACATTTTCGACCTTCTGGACCGGGTGGATCTGAAATGCGTAAGCAAAAAGGTATTTGAAACCCTTATTCAGTGCGGGGCCCTGGACAGCTTCGGTATCGAACGTGCCACCCTCCTCGCAAACATCGAGCGTATTCTCGAAGTAGTGACAAAGAAAAAGGAACATGAGCAGTTCGGTCAGTCAAGCCTCTTTGACGACTCCCCGGAGGAAGAGATGCCGTGGAAGATAGAGCTTGAACCGGCGGAACCCCTCCCGCAGCTGGAGACGCTCCGGATGGAGCGGGAACTGCTCGGTTTCTATTTTTCCGGCCACCCCATGGACAATTACCGTGACAAGTGGAAGAGCGCGGTCAACATCGATCTTTCCAGACCCGACCGCTTCATTGCCGACCGAATCTATACCCTTATCGCCATGGTCAGCTCGCAGCGTTCCATCATCACCAAAAAAGGAAGGCCCATGGCCTTTCTTCAGCTCGAAGATTATAATGGCCGCATAGAGGCGGTTGTTTTCAGCAAGCTGTGGGAACAGATACGCGATACCGTTGCAGCCGATGAGGTTATCGCCTGCACCGGCAAAATGGACCTTTCCCGGGGAGAGCCCAAGCTTATTATGGAGTCTTTTATCGATCCCTCGGGAATCGAGGCCAAGAACGGTCAGGAGGTCCACATACGGATGGACCGCAATTTGTGCACCGAAGACAGGCTGCTGGATTTTCGATCATTTCTGGTGGATTTCCAGGGTGATTGTCCGGTCTATTTCCATATTGTAAAGAAAAACGGGGAAGGAGAGACCATAATTCAGGCAAGCAGACAGATCTCTCTCTCGGCCGACAACGATGCCATTGAGCAGATAAAGGGCCATCCCCACATTGAAGATGTCTGGACGGCCTGATTCAAGGGAGTGAACAGATGATTATTGTATTGCGAACAGTTTCCGCCGTAATATCGGCATACCTTTTTCTTATTCTTATCCGGGTACTGCTCACCTGGTTTCAGGGTGTGGAGTACGGCAAGCCGTACCGGATTATCTGCTCCCTTACGGACCCTTACCTGAACTATTTCCGCCGTTTCTCCTTCCTCCGCCTCTCGATGCTTGACCTCTCTCCCATTGCGGGAATGCTGGTTCTGGTGGTTGTTCTGGACCTCCTTACCAGGATTATTCAGCAGGGCAGGCTGAGCGTGGGGCTTGTCCTGGCGGTTATTGTTTCCGCCGTATGGTCGGCGGTCTCATTTCTCCTTACCCTCTTTATCATCCTTACGGTGATTCGTTTTGTTATGGGCCTGAGCGGAGCCAACAGCGTGGGGGCTTTTGTCCGCACCGTCGACATGCTTGTCTCCCCCCTTCTGGAGAAGGTACGGAAAACCTTTTTCAGCAAACGCTTTGTCACCTATAACACGATTCTTGCCACCACCGGCGCCATTCTCATAGCCCTCTCCATTGCGGGACGTTTTCTCGTTGCCATGCTGACGGGACTTCTGCTCGGACTGCCGATATAGGCCGGGGCTGAAGGGCCGATGTTTCTGGGAGAAGTGCGAAAACCGGTCACCTCGCTTCACGGAGTCGGAAAAAAGGTATCGGCGCGCCTCGCCCGTCTCGGGATAGAAACCATTTCAGATCTGCTTGCCCTTCCCCCGCGTTACTGGGAAGACAGGGCAAGCATCGTTCCTATTGCCGCCGGCGGTGATGAGAAACCTGCCCTGAGCATAGTGGAGGTTGCGGGGCACGACTGGATAGGCCGTCCTCCCGGACAGACCCTGAAGGTTTTTGTCCGGGACCAGACCGGCATGGCGAGTCTGCTCTGCTTCAACCGCAATTTTCTTGCGGCTAAACTCAAGCCGGGAAACAGGATTATCCTTTTTGCACACCTGCAGCTGCGCTTCGGCGAGGTGCAGGCCTCCTCCTTTGAATTCGAGGCAGCCCCGGAACACCCCCTGAGCGGTGCATCGGACCTTGGCGCAGCGGTACCGCCGGAACTGCGCGGCAGCACCATCGGCCGTATTTTTCCCGTCTACCCCCTGACCGAAGGCCTTAACCAGGGAACCCTCCGGGAGCTGATGCGCCAGGCCCTTGAGGGTTTCGGAAAGTACCTGGATGATGAACTGCCCGCGGAGCTGCGGAGGGGCAGCGGTTTTCCGCCGGCACCGGAGGCTCTGCGGATGCTCCACCGCCCCGAAAGCATGGAAGAGGCCCATGCCGGCCGCAAGGCGCTCGCCTTTCAGGAGCTTTTTCATCTTCAGTTCGCCGTAACCAGACGGGCGGCCATCAGAAACATGATAAAGCGGGAGCCCCTGGAGCTGCCGCGGTCCATGCTTGACGCATGCAGAGGCAGCCTGCCCTTCTCCCTTACCGGGGACCAGGAGAAGGCGGTCTCCGAACTGCTGGGCGACCTCGCTTCTCCCCACCCCATGGCACGTCTGCTTCAGGGTGATGTGGGATCGGGGAAAACCCTCACCGCCTTCCTTTCGGCGCTTCCGGTAATTGAAGCGGGCCGCCAGGTGGCATTCATGGCCCCCACCGAACTGCTGGCCCGTCAGCATGCGGAAAACGCGGCCCGCTTCCTCGGCCCTCTTGGCGTCCGCCTTGCCCTCTTTACCGGAAGCATCGGAAGTGCCTCCAGAAAGCAGCTGCTGCAGGCCCTGGAAGCGGGAGAGATCGACCTCGTGGTCGGCACTCACGCCCTCTTCTCCTCCGGCGTCGCCTTCAGAAACCTCCGCTACTGCATTATAGACGAACAGCACAAGTTCGGGGTAATGCAGAGGCTGGGGCTCCTGAAGAAGGGAGAAATGCCCGATCTCCTCATGATGACGGCTACCCCCATTCCCCGTACCATGGCCCTTACCGCCTTCGGAGACCTTTCCGTATCCTCCATACGTGAACTTCCGCCGGGCAGAAAACCGGTGGTAACCCACCTTGCAAAGCTGGAAAATCGGAGCAAGGTGTACGGGGCGGTGGAGAAGGAGCTTGAGAGGGGCGGTCAGGCCTATTTCGTCTACCCCGTCATAGGCGAAGGGAAAAGGGAATCCATCAATGGTGCGGAAGAGATGTACCGCCGCCTCGGTGAACACGTCTTTCCCCATCGCCGTCTCGCCATCCTTCACTCGAAGATTGACGAGGAGAGGAAGGAGCTCGAGATGGAGCGTTTTCTCAAGGGAGAGACGGAGATACTCATTGCAACCAGCGTGGTGGAAGTGGGTGTCGACGCCCCCAAAGCCACCTGCATGGTCATCGAGCATGCCGAACAGTTCGGCCTCTCGGCGCTTCATCAGCTCCGCGGCAGAGTCGGCCGTGGAGAGCGTCAGTCATACTGCTTTCTCGTCTTTTCGGAAAACCTGACCGATACGGGCAAGGAGAGGCTGCGCATAATGAAGGAGCACAGCGACGGTTTTATCATCGCCGAGGAGGATCTCAAGCTCCGGGGTCCCGGAGAGATTGCCGGAATGCGGCAGGCAGGCGTCCTCGGTCTTCGCCATGCGGACCTTGCGGAAGATATGGAACTTCTGGAACAGAGCAGAAAAGCGGCTGCCGAACTTTCCCGGTCGGACCCGCACCTCCTGGCACCGGAGCACGCGGGCCTGCGGCACCTCTACCTGACCGCTCCCCCCTTCGAAGACCTTGCTTCGATCGGGGAGGAAGGGTAAGCTGAGGCGGTTATGAGAATTACCGGCGGAGTATACCGCGGCCGAAAGGTCCAGTGCCCGAAAGGAATTATCCGTCCCGCCATGGACCGCATGCGGGAATCGATGTTCAGCATTCTCGGAAGCCTGGAAGGCTCTTCCTTTCTCGATCTCTTCTCGGGCTCGGGCCTTGTGGGTATAGAGGCCGCCAGCAGGGGCGCATCCCCGGTCATACTTGTGGAGATGGACCGCAAAAAACGGCCCGTCATTGAGAGAAATATCGGGATGGTGGAGTCGGAGATACAACTGGTCATGATGCCGGTCGAACGTTTTTTCAAGCGCGGCATGGGCAGCTACGATATTATCTATCTTGATCCCCCCTTTCCCATGCCGGGAAAGATAAAGCTGGTCGCCTCCGCAGCCTCTTCCGGACTTCTTGCCGACGAGGGCAAGGTGCTTATCCATCATCCCGCAGAAGAAAAGTGGCCCGAGACCGTCGGAAACCTTGTCTGTTATGATAAAAGAAGCTACGGCAGGTCCATCCTCCGTTTTTTCCGCCCAATCAGTTGACGGATGGAATAAACTCATTAATACTTGAAGGAAACAGGAGGTTACAGCATGGAAACTATCCAGGATGTTCTTCATCACAAAGGCAGAGAGGTGTGGTCGGTACAGCCCGATACCACCGTTTTCGAGGCGCTTACCCTCATGAACGAAAAGAATGCCGGGGCTGTTGTGGTTCAGGACGCCGACGGAAAACTGGTCGGTATATTCTCCGAGCGCGATTATGCCCGGAAAACCATCGGCTCCATCGGCGCATCGGAGTGTCCCCGGGATCTTCCCGTCAAGGACCTGATGACAACGGAACTGATAACGATCAAACCCGATACGGGAATAGAAACCTGTATGGCACTTATGACCAAAAAACGGATCCGTCACCTGCCGGTAATGGACGGACAGAAAATGGCTGGAATCATCTCCATCGGCGACATTGTCAAAGCCGTTGTCGATGAGAAAGATTTTCTGATTGCGAAAATGGAACAGTATATCTGGGACAACTGATCCGGACAGCTTACAAGAGGCCTCCGCATGAGCTTTCATGCGGAGGTTCTTAGAGTTCCATAACCCTTCTTCCCGACTGAAACACCGTAATTTTCCTGGTGGACTCCGAAATGGCAACAGCAATGGCCTTGCTTACCGCCGTAATGCCCTGAGCCGCCGCGTGCCTGGCCCCCAGGCCGGACTGCATCTCATCCGCCCCGGGCTGACCCGACAGGAAGGTTCCCGCCGAATCGATAGTCCCGTCGCCTCTGATGATAAAGGCGCCGTCAATTCTGGAATACTCCTTTATGGTCTCCTCTATCCCGGGATCAAGAATATTTTTTTCCTCATCCGAGTAGCCGTAAAAAGGATTGATTATCATCTGCCTGGTGTAGGGAGCGACCCCGGAGCTGTCTCCGATGACAAAAAGGGTACCCACCGGCTTTCCCTCCCTCCCCTCCGTGGCAAGCTGCGTCGCAAGCTGCAGAACCCGTGCGAAGGTTGAGAGTTCAAGGTCCGCCGGAAAACCGCCGGAACCGGTCTGGAACGGAAGATCAAGCTCGCGGTCGAGATGGCTCAGCCGAATGGAATCGAGAAAGCCCGAACCGGGTTTTCCGAATATATTTACCACCAGATCGTCCCTGGAGAGAACCCCCCGACCGAGCAGATAAAGGAGGGTAAAGCGGACATGGGTGGAACGCCTCAGCCCCTTGAAGGGCATGATAACCGGCTTGTACTCTTCAATGAAGGCTTCGCTGAAACGGCTTCCGCTCCCGGTTACCACAAGGAGATCGTGCCCCTCCACCAGTCTGCGGATATAGTCCCCATCCTGGATGGCGTCGGCGTGGAGAATCAGGCGGGAGGAAGCGATGGAGTCTCTCAGGCGCAGTGCCTCTTTGAACAGTGCCGCCGAGAGGTCCCTGCTTCCATGGACAAAGGGGGCCGACAGCCGGGCCTCATGCTCCCTGAAGACGGATACGAACTGCCGGGGGTTCTCCGTTCCGGCCAGCTGGCGCAGGAGATCCTCATCTTTCAGAGCCCTGGCCAGTTCGCTCAGAAGGGCCAGGTGATCTTCGTGCCCTCCCGCAAGCAATACCACCAGACGTACGGGATGTTCCTTGTCATTATCCCAGTCCACCCCCTCCGGAACTACGGCTACGGCTATCCTGTTCTCGGTTTCTCCAGGAATAACCGCATGCGGTACCGCCAGAAGCGGCGTCAGTCTTGTCGAAAGGGTCGATTCACGCTTGAGCACCAGTGATTCGATCAGCCCTGCCCCGACGGAAGGCCAGTCACCTGCCACGGCCTCGCAGAGGTCCCTGATGATGGACTCTTTTTCTCCCTTCGAAAAGAGAATCGAATGTTCGGAAAGCATCTCTCCAAAGCCTGCCATGCTCCTACCTCTCTCCTCCATATGATATCACACTTCCACGGCCGGGATCTTTTTTAACCAGCAGGGCAGTGTCAATCTCCTCCTGCATAGCTTCGACATGGCTTATGACCCCTACTATGCTGCGTTCGGCCCGGAGGGTCTTCAGGGTCTCAAAGACAAGAGCCAGGGAATCCCGGTCAAGGCTGCCGAAGCCCTCATCCAGAAAGAAAAAGCTTTCCCGCTCCTTCCGTACGCTCTCGGAAAGCGCGATTGCAAGGGAAAAGGAGGCCTGAAAGGTCTGTCCCCCGGAAAGGGTCTTTACCGACCGGCTCCTTCCGCCGTTCAGGTAGTCGCGTACAAGAAATTCACCGGAATCGTCCACTTCAAGAGCCAGGCTTTTTCCGCTCAGGGTAAAAAAGCGTTCATTGGCCCGGTTGCACAATTCCCGCAGATACCGGACCGAGACGAAGCGCACAAAGCCGTTCCCCTTCATCATCGACAGGAGGGAAGAGAGCCGTTCCTGCCGCAGTTCCAGCCCCTTCAGCTCCGTTTCAAGCTGACGCAGCTCCCGCTCCCTCCTCAGGGTCTGCTCAAGCCGCTCCCGAAGTGTGGCCAGTTCCTCCCAGAGCTCTTTCCGCTTCGCCTCCTTAAGCGGCAGCTCCTCTGCAAGGGCTGCATAACGCTCATCATCGAAACGCAGCTCTTCCGCCTTCTTACGGAGTTCGTCAAGCCGCTCGGTCACAAGATGAACCCTCCGCCGGTACTCCTCAATCTCCTTCTGTTCCCCAGGCGGATCGAAGTCGGATTCAAAGTACCGGCTGAGTGCTTCTTCGGTCTCAAAGCCGTAACGGCCAAGAAGCGGTTCCAGCTCCTTTCTCCTTAGGCCGGCACTCTCCGCGCTCTCCATGCTGCTCCGTTCAAGCTCTTTTACAAGACCGCGGAGGCTGTTCAGAGCGCCGCTGAGCCGTTCCCGTTCCTTCCCGGCCGCCTCAAAGCGTTCGAGAGCCCCGCGGTTTTCCGATTCAATCTCCTCGATCCTCGCCTTCACCCTGCCGCAGGATTCCTTTCCCCACATCTTCAGAATTTCCGGGGGAATACTCTCCCGGAGATGAAGCAGCTGGCCCGATACCAGGGCTGTTCTCTTCGCTGCTTCCTCCCGCCTGAGGCCAGGTTCCCGAAGCCCTGCCTCAATCGAAGTGAGCCGCTTTTCCTGCTCACCGTATTGACGTCTGAGCTGTTTTGCCTCCTCTCTCCGCCTGGCGGCAGCTTCGGATTCCCTCTTCCAGCTGTCGCGGCTGTCGGGGGAAAAACGTTCCCAGCGGAAAAGCCTGCGGTGCTCTTCCCTCTTCGCCTCCAGCTGTTCCAGTTTCTCGCCAAGTGCCGCTTTCCGTTCCAGAAAAAGTTCATGACGGGAGAGAGCGGAGTCGATAAGGCGCAGCGCACGGTCGAGGAGCTCCCCCTCCCGGGCAAGGCGCTTCCGCTCTTCCTCCGCCTGCCTCAGAAGCTCTTCATCCTCTTCCGCCGCCGTCCGGGGAAGCGGGTGATCGGAGGAGCCGCAGAGGGGACACGGTTCTCCGGGAACGAGCAGTCCGCGGTAGGCGGAAAGCCCCTTTTCCAGAAGCCCGCGATGCAGATCTGCCTCGCACTCCGCAAGCTCTTCGGCAATGCGGCTTTTCCGTTCATCGAGGATGCGGCCCGCTTCACGGGGATCGTCATCGGGAATATCGGGGGCATTCGCCAGGGAAGTCAGGATCTGCCTCAGCTCCCCGGCGATGGAGGACACAAGGGCCCCGGCATCCCCGGAGACGGCGGCATGCTCCCGGGATACCTCCTCGAGTTCCCGTCTCAGATGCTCTTCGGTCACATACCACGTTTCAGCCTCGGACAGCTCCCTGTCCGTTTCGGAAAGCTCTTCAAGCGATGCAAGCTTTTCCGCGGTCCGGGCTCTTTCTCCGCGAAGCTCCGCACATTCCGCCTCCAAAGCTTTTTCCTCTTCCGCTGCTTTTGCCAGAAGGGCCTCCTCCTTCCGGACCTCCTCTTCGAGGTGAAGGAGAGATAGTATCTGACCGAGGGAACGCGCCTCCTCTTCGAGGCGAGGGCGCTTTTCGGCAGCCTCCCTGCACAGGCGGTACTCATTCTCACAGCGGAGCAGGCCCTCCTCGCCAGCTTCAAGCTCCCTCCGGGCCTCCGCAAGCCGATTCCGGAGATCCGCGCCCCGCCGTTCATCTTCACGCAGAAGATCAAGAAGCGGCTTAACATCCCGCACAAGAGCGTTATAACGTTCCAGCGCTTTCCCCCGCTCCTCCCATACCGCTTTATCGCCGTCGAGCTCCCTCTTTACCGCCTCCAGCACAAGAAGCCGTTCACGCTTTTCTTTCGCCTCTTCAAGCAGCAGATATTCTTTATGCAGCTGCTCCAGATCCGCAGCAAGAGCAGCCGATTCTGATTCGGCACCTCCGATTCTTATCTTCAGTTCTTCTCCCGCCATCAGCTGTTCCCCCTCAAGGGCCCGCTTCCGTTCGCCGACCCTGTCGAGACTCCTCCGGTTTTCAGAGTAAAGCCTGTTTACGGGGGCAAAGAGATCGAAACGGTCCAGCTGGAAAAGCTCCTGAAGCATGTCGGTGCGTTCCTTACCCGTAAGACGGAGGAACTCCTGGAAGCTCCCCTGGGGTATGACCACCGCACGGCGGAAGTTCTCGTAACTGAGACCAAGTATGTCCGAGGCGTCTGTGGAGTCATTGTCCCTGCCGTCCGAAAAGGGAATCCATTCTCCCTCAATTTTCCGGTAGGCCGAGCGGCTGTACCTGGCGCTCCCTTCCTCTCCCTTTTCCCGCTTTCCGTGAACCAGAAAACGGTAATGGGAGCCGAGGTGGCTGAATTCGAAATCCACAAGCAGTTCCTGGGCCGCGACATGCATGTAGTGCTTTTTTTCACCCCGGTTGAGCCGTTCGCTCTTGTCATAGAGGGCAAAACCGATGGCTTCGGGAATTGAACTCTTTCCGCTTCCCACCTGCCCGAAGATACCGAAAAGGCCGGCGGCGGTAAGGGGTGCGAAATCTATGGTGGTCTCTTCACGGTAGGAATAAAAACCGCGGAGGGTCAAAGTGAGGGGTATCATGATTCCCCCTCCCCGCCTGCGGCGGCAAGCGCTTCGGCCAGAAGCTCGAGGAGTTCCGGCTCCGGGTCGGCGCCCCCGTTTCTCGACCGGTAGTATTCCGCAAAGAGAGAAGCGACCGGGGCATGTATGTCCATCTCTTTCTTTGCGACGCCGAACACCGCTTCCCGGTCGCGGATTTCCGGTACCACCGCGAGCACCCGCGGATGCGCCTCCAGGATGGCGTCCCGTACTCCCGCTTCAAGGTAGTGATCCACCTCCATGGTAATTTCAACGTAATCCCCGTAATGCTCCTCCAGCCAGAGGAGAGCTTTTTCAAGGGAGTCGAAGCTTCTCCGGCGGATTTTCCGCCCCTTTGCGAGGGGAATGGACTCCGCGGCCGCCGGTTTTCCCGGCTCCGCCTTCACCAGAACCACCCGTTTCTGCTGATCGGCCTCGGAAAGTGAATAGGCAAGGGGTGTCCCGCTGTAGCAGATGATCCTCCCGCCCGCGGCGTTCAGGGAAGGACGGTGAAGATGCCCCAGCGCTACATACTGGATGTGCGGGGGAAAGGCCGAAAAGGGAATAAGCTCCAGTCCGCCCGGATGAAGGATCGAACGCTCACCCTCCTCCTCCTGAAGCTCTTCAAAGGGAAGAGTGCCCTGCTCCGCGGCGAATAGATGCGCCATAAGAAGGTTGATCCCCTTTCCGTCACAGTACCGCTCCGCCAGAGCCGCCCAGTGATCGCGCAGAAGCTGACGCATCTGCTCCTCGCTCTTTCCCGGATCTATCGCTTTACGGAGCCGGACCTCCCCGGCGTACGGGGTTGCGATAAGACGCACCTCCGGGATACCGCTCCGGCGGAACACCAGAATGCCGGCCTCCGGAGCATCTATCTCCCAGCCGCTTTCGAGTACCGTCTTCCGGATTACGGTTCCGGGATAGCCGATGAAGAAGATCCCGCTCAGGCGGGCAAGAGGATCGGCGGATTCCACCCGGTCGGGAGAATCGTGGTTCCCCGCCATGGCCACCACAGGCCGCCGCCCCCCGTCGGAAAGACGGTGAAGCGTCCGGTAGAGCAGTTCCACGGCTTCGGCGGGAGGATTGAAGGTATCGAAGAGGTCTCCTGCAATAAGGACCAGATCGGGCTGATGTTTTTCGGCGATGCCGCACAGTTCGTCAAGAACGTCCTGCTGCTCTTCCAGTCTGGAAAAGCGGCCAAGCCGTTTCCCGAGGTGCCAGTCGGAGGTATGAAGTACTTTCATAATGCATCAGTGTACCGAAGCTGAAAGAAATTACAAGCTGTTTTGACGATCCTCCTTCATCGTGATATGATCCTGCTTACGTCAAGAGAGGAGCCCAATATATGAAGATTCGCGCGAAACTGACCGTCATCGAGGCCCTGCTGGTCCTCGGAGTAGCCATTGCGCTTTCGGTTGTCATCTTTTTTACCAACAGCATTATCGCCCTGAAGGATTTCGAGGTACTCTCCGAACGGGTTCTCTCAAACCTTGACCAGATAAGCACCCGGACAGGCTCCCTTCTTACCACCAACAGCAGACTTACCGTTGAACAGACTCAGCTGCAGCTGAGCATAGACCGTTTCGAGCAGCTTCTCCGGGAGTTTCGCGACGCCAGGGCGGTACGCTTTCTCGGAACAAACCAGTCCCAGGCGCTCCGTGAGGCGGTAGGCTGGTGGCGCCAGATTTCGGACTGGTACTATACCCCCGCCCTCAGTCATATCGATTCAATGATTGAAAAGCGAATGGACCGCCTATCCGGAGACCGCGGACTGTTTCAGACCTACCTGATGATTCTCCAGGAAGAAGAGAGCAGTCCCTTTATTGCGGATTATCAGACCCTGAAAAACTATCAGCTCCTTATTACGGAAAACACCCTGACCTTCCGGGAGCGTATGCAGACCCTGATCAGCGAAATACGGATCCAGACCGATGCAACCATCGTCTCCAGCACCCGCTGGGCCATCGGAATAGTCGCCCTGAGCCTTTTTGTAACCCTGGTTCTTACCAGCCGCTTCGCGTCGCTCATGGCGCGAAGGATAAAGAAGGTCGGGGATGCGATGAGCGTTATTTCGAGGGGAGATTTTTCCACCGAACTGGATATCCGTTCGCGGGACGAGTTTGAAGAACTCTCCCTTAACTACAATGCCCTTAAAAACCAGCTGAAGGAAAAACTTGATTCGGTACTGGACTTCATGTTCCGCATAGGCAGCCTTCAGGCACAGGGAGCCGATCCCGAGGAAGTCCTTGCCCTTGTGGTGGAATCCGCGGTGGAAAACACCGAAGCGGATACGGGGGCGCTCTTCCTGGTCGACGAAGAGAGTCACACCATCTACGTATCGGAAATTATCGGCCTCTTTCCGCCCCCCTTTCCCTTTCAGGATTCATTGTCACGTAAAAAGCAGGCGGTGGATCAGCTGATCAGGAACCATACCCTGAAGCTTGGGGAGAGCGCCATCGGCGAATGCATAGAGAAATCGGAGGCACGGTTCTTCCGCCAGGCGGCGGAAGCGAAGGAGCTGGAAGGCAGCTTCAGAACCCTTTCGGAGAATGATCCCCTCCATCTCTCAAGCCTTATCCTGGTTCCCCTCGCCCTTCCCGGAAGAATGCTCGGTGCTATTGCGGTGGCAATGACCTCGGCGGATAAGCATTTCAGCGACCTCGACTTTACCCATATGAGAACCTTTGCCGACTACGCAGCCCTGACCATCGACAGTATCTACAACTATGCGCAGCTTATCGGACGGCGTGAAATTCAGAGGGAGATAGAGATTGCAGCCAACATCCAGAAAGATCTCCTCCCCAAAAGGATCCCGGAGATAAAGAATGCCAAAATTGCCGCTTTCAGCGAAGCGGCAAAGGGCGTGAGCGGTGACTATTACGATGTCTTCCCCCTCGGTGCCGGAAGAACGGCGGTTGTAATCTGCGACGTTGTCGGAAAGGGAGTTCCCGCCGCAATGCTCATGGTTATGATCCGTACCATTCTCCGTCTTTCGGCCTCCGGAGACCGTATGCCCTCCCAGATTCTGACCTTCCTGAACAAGGGTATAACCGGAAAAATCGGAGTCGATCACTTCGCGACGATGGGAATGTTCGTATACGACGAAAAAGAGCGGGTCATCTATTTTTCAAATGCCGCTCACCATCCCCTGCTTATCTACCGGGGGGAAGGCGGTGAGTTTATCGAACTGGATACCCCCGGGCTTCCGATCGGAATAGAGGAGAACGAACGATATACCCAGCGTCAGTTCCAGACCGGCAAGGGGGACATTCTTATTTTCTATACCGACGGACTGACAGAAACAAGGAGCCGGGACGGAAGAGAATACGGACTCGAAGCGCTGAAATCGGTGGTCCGCACCGCATCTTCCCTGGTGCCGAACAAGATCGCCGAACGGATCCGAGAGGATCTGCTCAGGTTCTCCGAGGGCACCGAACAGCATGATGATCAGACCTTTCTTGTCATGAAGATTCACGGATAAGGGGCGGAGAGCTTCCGCCCGGCGCTCCTCTCAGCGGAAGTGGAGCGCGAGTCTGACGGCGGTCAGGTCGCTTTTATCTATCCTGCTTACGTGGCTTTCGAAGCGGATCTGCTGTTTTCTGCACGCCTCCTCGATATAACCGAGGTAAAAAAGGCCCAGTGCTTCTCCGCTGCCGGAACTGAGGATGCTGTCGTAGTAATCGGAAAGCGAGTGCTTATCCGTATCGAGTCCTTTTTTGTTCTCAAACTGACGCCTGAGGGATTCCGCATCGCTGTCGCGGTTATAGAGGATTATCTCCAGTCTCCGGTCGGTGCCGATGGACTGCCCCCGTCCCCGGATTTTCCAGACGATGGTCACTCTCGCACCCTTCCGTTCCATCTCCGCCAGAACACGGCTTCTTGCCTCGCTGTTTCGCATTATGGCATCGGCATCTATATTTCCCTGGAAAAGCTCTTCAGAAGCCCTGCGTACGAGGTTCTGCTCGGCGTAGACCCCTATCTCCATAAGCAGGAGAGCCAGATAGTCGGCTATGTTCGCTTTCCTCATGTACACAAGAAGCAGTTCCCGCAGAGTGTTGAGCAGATCCGAAAGAGCTGCCGTACCGCCGCTGCCTGCCAGCAGGAGCCAGAAAGGCGCGCTGATATTTGAAAGGTAGCGGATGCCGAGGCCGGAAAGGACCTTCTTCTCTTCTTCGCTAAGTCCCTTCTCGTCCCTCTTCAGTTCATATACGGCGGACTCGGCAATTCTCTCAAGGAGGGTTCTTGCTTCCGCTGCACCTTCGGCAGTGGAAGCATATATGGAGCCGCCGGCATCCAGATGCTCCCGTACAAAGGGCCTCTTTGCCCGGCTGCGGTTGTAGCCCGTAACAATATCCGAGGCCGAAATTTCTTTCCAGGCAGCGTCTATAAAGTGGCGGTAGAGGGTGCTGTACATGATAAGTTTGGAAACATCCATCAGTTCCGGCCGCTTGGCGGTAAAATCACTCAGGGAAACTTCCACCTGAGAAATGTAGCCGGCCAGAATAAGCCTCTGGAGGGTAGAAGCGGAAAAGGAATCGAGACACATTCCTCCGCCCGAGGAGCGCTCTCTGCCGCTCTGATGCTTGCTGAAAAAAAAGAGTCCGTCATCGGTCAATACCAGAGACACCGGCAGATCGATGACAGACGACTTTCCGCTCCTTTCCACAGGAGGCTCCGCTTACTGTTCTATAGCAATGCCGGGGCGTTTGTTACTCCCGAAATGCTTGTATACCGCTATGGCATTGCGCTTGTCATTGAAGACAACGCCGCCGTCCCAGTACTCGAGGGCTGCAAAGAGGGCGTTTCCGCCGTCGTTTTCTTCGCTTTCAGGGGTACGGTATGAGAAGTATTTTTCAAGTTCGTCAAAGTTGTTTTCACGGAAGCAGTCATTCCGCCGCTGGTTGAAATCGTTCCACTCTTCCAGATTCTGAAAGCCCGCCCCCTCATCCTCCACAATAACGTGGGCAAAATCTTCACTGAATGAAGCCCAGACCATGACCCGCTTGGAGGGATCCTTTTTATTGCCGTGACGGACCGCGTTTTTAATCAGCTCGCTTATCTGCTGCTCAAGAAGGTTTATCTCCCGTATCTCGGGCGGTGCCTTCTGAACAATAAGCATTGAAAAGAATCTGACTTGACGGAAATCGCTCGGGAACTCCTTATAAAACATGCCGTTCCGGTCAAAAAGCTTATGTTTGCTGTCTATCTCGATTAGTTTCCTGGATTCCATATCTACTGTTCCTTTCCGCTCAGCTGGTAGAGAGCGTCTTTCACGCTGTCCACGATAGGAAAGTAATCCATAAGCTTGGTCAGCCTGATAACCTTCTCCACCGAACCGTGGACATGGGCAATTTTCAGCTGCGCCTGGTTCTGCTTTACCTGGGTAAAGACATGAATGAGTGAACCTACACCGCTTGAATCGAGGTAGTCCACCTTCTCAAGATTGATGACAATCTCGCGGATTCCCTTTTCGATCAACTTTGCCACAACATCCTTGAGACGGTGTGCGTTGTAGAGATCCATATCGCCGGAGATATCAATAATATAGATTGTGTTATAACGTCGAAGCTTTATATCCATAATACCAACCTTGGTTGTACGGTACCACTATATCCACACCCCGTCAAGTTAACATCACAGGATGCTTTTGTTGCGATTTGCCCGGCCATTGCATATCCTTGTAAAGACTCGCTTTAAGCATGTTGATTAGATAATCAGGCTCTTCCAATATAGTTATTATTTCTATTACCGTTGGTCGTGGAGCTACACAATGTTAAAAGTTCAGGAGCTGTTGATTGAAAATATCAGAAAGGCGCGTTATGCCGCAGATATGACGCAGATGAGGCTTGCCGAAAAGGCCGGATTATCCATAGGTTTTGTCGGAGATATAGAGGCGGGCAAGAAGTTTCCCTCGGCCAGAACCATTCAGAAGCTGTGCGACGCCCTGGGTCTTGAACCGCACGAGTTATTCATGCCCGACGGGGACGGATCGCAGCGCTAGAAGGTAGAACCGTTCCAGCCCCACCAGGGACCGGGAGCATCTGCAAATTCGATGTAGATCCTGCCGGGATCGAGGGAAAGCTCTTTTTCGAGAAAAGCCGAAAGGCGTCCCGATATATCCTTCAGCCGTTCTTCGGCAAGACCGATGCTCTTTACCTCCAGAAACGCGGCCGGCGCATCGCTTCCGCCGAAGAGAAGGGTCTGGGCATCCTGCACAACTGTCAGGACATAATCCTCCGGTTTCCCCACTATTGCCGCGGCCTCCGCGCTGAGGGCCGAACAGAAGCGGTTTTTTTCATCACCATGTAAAACGATATTGGTCTGAATCTTGATATAGGGCATACAACCTCCTCAGGCTACTGGTGTACCCGGCGCTGCCGGCCTTTCGGGACGCAGGAGTACAACACCCCCCGGATCTCCAACCGCACCGAGAACAAGACATTGGGAGCGGACCGAAGCAACCTGCCGGGGGGGAAAGTTTACCACCGCCGTCACCTGGGTACCGATCAGATCTTCCGGAGCGTAGAGCCCGGTAATTCTCGCACTGGAAACAAGCACTCCCAGGGGACCGAAATCAATCTCAAGCCGGTAGGCGGGAATGTGAGCCCCCGGTGACGGCTGAGCATCGAGAACGGTGCCTATCCTTATGTCCAGAGCCGAAAACTGCCCGAAATCACACTCTGGTTTTCGCTCTTTGTTTGATCCGCTCATGACAAAAATCTTATTCGCAAACAGGGAAGAAATCAACTCTTTCCCCCCTCCACCCCTACCTTTGCTTCGAAGCATCAATTATACTTGGAACATGAGCACCATTCCGATTAATACCTACGACTCACCCTCGGTAATACTGGAACTGATCTACCGTCTGAAGGTGAAAGATGTCATGTGCCGGACCATACACACCGCCGCAAGGGACAGTTCCCTGCAGGACATACAGCGGACCATGAAGGATATGGGTATAACCGGAATGCCGATAGAGGAGAACGGAAAACTCTACGGCGTGGTAAGCATGGATGATATTATCCGGGCCCTGGAGGGCTCATACATCCACGAAAAGGCCGAGCAGCACATGAGCCGGAAACTGATTGTCCTCGAGGAGGACATGCCGGTCAGCTTCGCCATAAGCTACTTTGAAAAGTACACCTACCACCGCTTTCCCGTCCTGGATAAGCTGCACCGTCTGACCGGGATTGTCACCAGCAGAGACATTACCACCCGTCTTCTGGTAGAGATAAACAAAGAGATGGAGCGCATCGAGAGAATAAGCACTCCCGCCTACGAGGGAAAGGGCGGCAAAACCTCGATGGAGTTCAGGGTTATAACAAATGACTTCGAGAACGCGGGTCACGCCTCCACGGAGATAAAAAAGCTGATGAAGCAGAGAGGCTGCGATCCTAAAACAATCCGCAAGGTGGCAATAGCGGCCTACGAACTGGAAATGAATCTTGTGGTCCACTCCGACGGAGGCACCATCTCCATTGCAGTCGACGATGACACCATTGTCATTACCAGCAGGGACAAGGGACCGGGTATCGAAGATGTGGAACTGGCGCTTCAGGAGGGTTGGAGCACGGCCAACGAATGGATACGTTCTCTCGGTTTCGGAGCGGGTATGGGACTTCCCAACTGCCATCGGGTTTCGGATACCTTCGATATAAAGTCCTCGACACAAGGGGCGCGGCGGGGAACCACGGTCCGCGCGGAAATAGTTCTCGGTACGCCGGAGATAAAGGAGTGAAGCATGAAAGCGAGTGATCTGGAAAAGCTGCTGGGATATGAATGTGCCTGCAGCACGGAGAAAGATGTTCCCATTGAGGATGCCTACACCTCCGATCTTCTCAGTGATGTGATGGGAAACGCACCGGACAGTTCGGTACTCATCACCATACAGGCCCATAAAAACAGCGTTGCCGTCGCCTCGCTGGCCGGAATCCGTGCAATCGTCCTGTGCAATGGAAGAAAAGCCCCCGAAGAGATGCTGGAAGCCGCCGTAAACGAGGAAGTTTCCATCTACCGTACGGCGGACAATCAGTTTACGGCAAGCTGGAAAATCGCCCGTCTGCTGAAGAAGGAATAATGACCATCCATGCGGACCTTCACATCCATTCCTGCCTCAGCCCCTGCGGCAGCCTGGAAATGAGTCCTTCCCGGATAATCCGGGAGGCCGAAGCCCGGGGACTCGGCATGGCGGCGCTTACGGACCACAACTGCGCCAGAAATCTCCGCACCTTCGACCTGGCGGCCAGAAAGAGCAATATTATTCCCGTCTTCGGGCTTGAGATAAGTACCATCGAGGAGGCCCATGTGCTCGCCCTCTTTCCGACGGCCGGGCAGGCCGAATCGCTGGGCTCCCTGGTGGAGTCCCTTCTGCCCCCGATGCCCTCCGCTCCGGATCTTTTCGGGGACCAGGTCTATGTCGATGAGGATGATTTCATCCAGGGAGAAGTGGAGTTTTCGCTTTTGCAGGCCGCCGAAATAAGCCTGGAGGAGCTTTTCCGTGAAGTGTCCGAACGGGGAGGCCTCTTTATCCCGGCCCACATTGACCGTCCATCCTTCAGCGTCGTAAGCCAGCTGGGCTTTCTTCCTCCCCTCGCCTATTCGGCGGTGGAGTGCACCGCCATTCCCTCCCCGGTGGACACCGGGAAGTACTGCGTTATAAGCAACAGCGACGCACACTATCCGGGAGATATAGGCCGACGGTATTTCGCCTTCGAGACGGAAACACCCGGTTTCGAAGGGCTCTGTGAAGCCCTTGCTTCCTGTGCAATTACTCCTCTAAGACGCTCCTGAGCCGCTCCAGGACTTTTTTCCGGTCCAGGGGTTTGATAATGTAGTTCTTGGCTCCAAGCATGAAGGATCTTTTTACAAGATCCTGTTTTCCCAGCGCCGATATCATGACAACCCTGGCCTCCTTGTCGAATTCCACAATTTTTTCCAGAGCGGTTACTCCGTCCATCCCGGGCATGGTTATGTCCATGGTGACCAGATCCACCGCCGGATAGAGTTCCTTGTATTTTTCCACCGCTTCGGCTCCGTGGCCGGCGGTATCGACGACATCATAGCCCTCGCTGCCGAGAATCTGGCTAAGCTGTTTCTTGACAAACATTGAGTCATCGACCACCAGAATCTTATATGGTTTTCCGTCCGGACCCATACCGTCGGGCTTACGCGAGTTTATGTCGGGAAAATCCGCTTTTGTCTTCAATTCTTCCTCCCGGAAACAGTATCTGCTTCTTCCATTGTATGCTTTTTAAAACGAAATTCAACCGCTTTTGGACTCTTCCTTTCATTCTGAGCGCCGACACACTTATTGCACCGGAAGCCTCATTACTTTAGGATGGGGCAAGGCTGATCTGCAGGAGATGACTATGAAAAGCTACGGTGAAATAAATGAAAAGATTGCTTCAGGCAGGGCGGTGGTTCTTACGGCCGATGAGGTTATGGACTACGTGGACCGCAAGGGTGTCCAGGCTGCCGCAAAAGAGATCGATGTGGTTACAACCGCTACCTTCGGTCCCATGTGCAGCTCAGGAGCATTCCTGAATTTCGGTCATTCCACCCCGAAAATGCGGATAACCGAGGCATGGATCGATGATGTCGCCGTCTACTCGGGCATTGCTGCGGTGGATGGCTATATCGGAGCTACCCAGCTTCGCCACAACGACCCGGCAAACATGTACTATCCGGGAGAATTCAGGTTCGGCGGTGGTCATGTTATCGAGAAGCTTGTTGCCGGAAAGCCCTGTCAGCTCTTCGCCCTCTCCTACGGTACCGACGATTATCCCAGACGGGAATTGCGTACCTGGTTCACCATTGACGATCTTAACCAGGCGATAATGGTAAATCCGCGCAACTGTTACCAGAACTACAATGTTGCCACCAATCTCTCGGATAAAACCATCTATACCTACCTCGGGGTGCTTAAGCCCAAAATGAAGAACCTTACCTACAGCTCGGCGGGTCAGCTCTCCCCTCTTCTGAATGATCCGCTCTACCGCACCATAGGAATAGGTACCGCGGTCTGGCTCGCCGGTGCAAGGGGTCATGTCCACGCCGAAGGAACACAGCATGCGCCTTCGGTCGCCCGTACGGAGGGAGATGTCCCAACGGGTGGCGCGGGCACCCTCGGGCTTACGGGTGACATGAAGGAGATGGAGAGCCGCTTTGTCCGGGGCGTAAGCCTTATGGGTTACGGTGTATCCCTTTCGCTCGGAGTGGGTATTCCCATTCCCATCCTCGATGAGGAAGTTCTGCTGAAGACCCTGGTACGCGACCGGGACATTCCCGCCGAGCTTATCGATTACAGCAGCGACTACCCCCAGAAAACCGGTAATGTTATTGCCAGCGTAAACTATGAAGACCTTAAAAAGGGATCGCTGGAAATTATGGGAAAAAAGGTGGAGGTTTCCTCCATGTCCAGCTATGCCATGGCCCTCGAGATAGCCGAACGGCTTAAAGCGGAAATACGTGACGGCTCATTTTTCCTGAGCGAGCCTATGCGCCGCCTCCCGACCGAACAGGGAATGAAGCCGCTTAACATAAGAAGAGAGGATGAGATATGAGTACCGTACAGAAGCGATTCCTTCTGAACTTTTCGAAACAGGTGTCCGAACAGCCCCACGTATACCATCTGGTGAAGGATTACGATCTTGTCATCAATATTTTCCGCGCAAAGATAACGGACCAGGAAGAGGGCTTCATGGTTCTGGAGATTTCGGGAGAAGAGAGCTCACTCGAAGCGGGACTCGCCTACCTTCAGAGTCAGAATGTTCTTGTGGACGAGGCTGCAAAGGGACTCCGCTGGAACAGTGATATCTGCACCCACTGCGGCAACTGTCTTTCTCACTGCCCTACCGGCGCCCTCCATATTGCGGACAAGAAGGGCATGAAAATAGACTTTAATTCCGATAAGTGCATCGACTGTCTGGCCTGTATCAATAACTGCCCCTACGGTGCCTGCAGCTCCGTATTCTGATTCCGCGCCATGCGAAGCTTCCGTTCATTCTCCTTCAGAGGAGCCCACTACCGGATAAACGGTGATGCCTTCGATGCGGCATCGGCGGAGCTGGTGCGCCTGAGAAAGGAACTTGAACGATACATTGCCGGGGTGCCCTCCTTTGCCTCCTCTCTGGTGCCGCTGCCCGAACTCCCTCCGGAGCCGCCGGAATCCGCCCTCAGAATGAACAGGGCCGCCGAGGCGGCGGGGGTCGGACCGATGGCTGCGGTAGCGGGAACCTTTGCCGCCCTGGCGGGGGAAGCGGCCCTGAAAGCGGGCTGCAGGGAAGCGGTGGTCGAGAACGGCGGGGATATGTTCATAATGATCAGGGATACGCTTACGGTGGGCCTGTTTGCGGGGGCGGAGGATTCCTCGCCCTTCGGGAATCTCGCTTTCCGGATTGAGCCGTCGGAGTGCCCCCTGGCGGTCTGCTCTTCCAGCTCCACTATGGGTCATTCCATGAGTTTCGGAAAGGCGGACCTGGTTACCGTTTTTTCGGCGGATGCCTCCATTGCGGACGCCGCGGCTACCCGCGGGGCCAACGAGGTGGATTCGCCGGAGGGCATAGGTGATGTTGCGGAGAAGATTCTTGCCCTGAAGGGAGTCCGCGGCGTTCTTGTCATAGCCGGGGGGAAGCTGGCCATGGGGGGGGAGCTGCCTCCCCTTATCCGCCACAGCGACCCGGCCATGGCCCTGCGTATCAGCCATGACGAAGAGAGCGATTTCCCCTTCAAACCCAGCCGAAAACCCTGAAGAGAAAGATGGCTCCCCCAATGGTAAGAACCGAGGCGAGGGTGTTGAAGGTTATGATGGATGCCGCCAGGGGGGCATCGGCTCCCATGCTCTCGCTCATGATAAAAACGGCAACCGCCGTAGGCGCACCGGTAAAGAGAATAATCACTCCTGCCGATGATCCGGGAAGCCCCGCAGCCAGGGCGGCGGCGCCCGCAAGAAGGGGCATTGCAGCTATCTTCAGAAAGGATGCGCCCAGTGCAAGACGCCACCCCGTTCTCAGAAGATCGAAACGGAGAGAGGCGCCTATACCGATAAGGGCGAGCGGAAGCGTCATCCGTGCCAGGTACCGGATGGTGTCCATTGCGGGGTCCGGCAGGGAAAGAGGGCTGAGGCTGAAGGGAAGCGCCGCAAGGGCCGCAAGAATCAGGGGGTTGGTAAGCAGCCTGATGAGCATTGCCCCTCCTCCTGCGCCCTCTTCCCCATCCCCCCTTACCTGGTGCAGAAGTCCCATAACCGTAAGCCCGTTGTAGAGAGGCATCATGAAGGAGAGCAGCACGGCCCCCCTGGCCAGTCCCTCCTCTCCGAAAACCGAAGAGAGTATCGCGAGTCCGAAAATTGCCACATTCCCGTTGAAACTGCAGGCGACGAAGGCGCCCCTGCTTGCGGGAACGGAGATTCTTAAACGGGCGACCATATTGGCTATTCCATAGACCAGGACGGTAACAGCCGCAACGACAGCCACCTCTCGCCATTCGAAAATGGCAAAAAAGTCGGTAACTGCAATGCTGCTGAAAATGAGAGCCGGAAGGGATACGGTAAATACAAGTCTGCTTGAGACGCTTACAAAACGGGCGTCGATCAGCCCTTTTGAGCGGAGCAGGGCCCCGATAAGGATGACAAAAAAGACCGGCAGAACGGTTTCAAGGGCGAATACGGCATGTTCCATGTAAAACCTAGCCCGCCAGCAGAATCCCGAGGAGCCCGGAAAGGATAACCGCGGGAATAGGATGAAGATGGAAGCGCTTTACCAGGATGAGTATAACAACGAAAATAGCCACTCCTGCCGGCCGCAGGGAAAAGTCGAGGGCGGTTTTGCTTCCCGATACAATCCATCTTCCGATGGAGGCGAGGCCGATCCGGTTTCGGAAGACCGAGACCTCGGCGAAAAAGAATACCGCCGATGCTATGAGTCCGATGGTGGCGGGACGGATGCCCCGGATAAGCGAATCGACGCTCCTGTTGCTTCTGAAGGAGTCGAGGAGCCGTGCAATTATCAGGATGATTATAAACGAGGGAAGAACCACCCCGAAGGTGGCTGTCGCCGCTCCGGATAAACCCGCCACTCTGGTGCCTATGAAGGTTGCCGCGTTTATCCCTATCGGCCCGGGTGTCATCTGGCTGATTGCAATAAGATCGGCAAACTCCTCTACCGAAAGCCATCCGTGACGCTCCAGTTCCACCTTCATGAGAGGGATCATCGCGTAGCCGCCTCCGAAGCTGAACAGGCCTATCCGGAAAAAGGTAAACAGGAGATCAAGATGAATCATGACTTCACCCCTTCCGCGGCAGAAAACGGTAGCGGATCAGGCCCGCCACGGCGGAAACGGCGATAATGGCGATAGCGTGAACATCAAAAATGAGCAGAGCCGTAAAGGCGGCAATACCGGTAATGATCGGGAAAAGACCCGTCATCACTTTTCTTCCAAGCCGGAAGGCTGCCAGGGCTATAAGCGCGGTAACCCCCGCACGGATCCCGGAAAAGGCGCTCTGAACGGCCGGAATAGCCCGAAACTGGACAAAGAAGGCTGCAATTACCGATATAATGATAAAGGAAGGGAGAACCATCCCGAGGGACGCCGCAAGGGCACCGGCAAAACCGGCGATGCGGTAGCCGATGAAGATGGACGAGTTGATGGCGATTACCCCGGGGACGGACTGAACAATGGCGAAGATATCTACTATTTCATCCTCGCTCACCCAGCCCTGCTTCTCCACGAACTCACGCTCGATAAGGGGCAGCATGGCGTAGCCGCCCCCTATGGTAAAGGCACCGATTCTGAAAAAGGTGAGAAACATTCGCAGGAGTTTCCGGGCTTTTCCCTCCATTGCCGGCTCAGTTCCTTCTTCCGAAGATCCTGAGCATAAACAGGAAGATGTTGATAAAGTCCAGATAGAGCTTCAGGGCGCCCATTATGGAGAGCTTTACATACTGCTCTTCATCGACCGAACTCCCGTAGGCCGCATTCCATCGCTTGATCATCTGGGTGTCGTAGGCGGTAAGTCCTACAAAGACAAGAACACCGACATAGCTGATAAGGTAATAGGCGCCGGAGCTCCGGAAAAACATGTTTACGAGGCTTGCAATAAGGACTCCCCAGAGCCCCATCATAAGGTAGTGTCCCCAGCCGGAAAGATCACGCTTTGTGGTGACGGCCCAGAGGCTCATGCCTCCGAAGGTTGCGGCGGTGGTGAAGAAGGCCATGGCCAGGGTCTGCCCCGTATAGGCCAGAAAGATGACACTCAGGGTAATTCCGTTCAGAACAGCGTACCCGGCAAAGGCGAAGGTGGCGGCGGATGCGCTCATCTTCTGTATCCTGGCGGAAAGGTACATGACCAGCGCAAGTTCACCGATGATCAGGCCGAAAAAGAGGATCGGATTGCCGATAAGCGCCGACATTACCGCCCTGTTGGTGGAAACGCTCAGGGCGACTACGCCCGTAAGTGCAAGCCCCGCGGTCATCCAGATATAGACATTCTTGAGTATATTTCGTTCCCGCACTTCGACGTACCGAAGTGCCTCTTCTCTGCTGTAAGCCATGTAAACCTCCATGGATATAATGTGATAAAAATCTCTGCTATAAAATACGTCAAGATGAGCGGATTGACAAGCCGCACCGCCCGGCCTATCTTTTCAGACTATGAGCAGCGAAGGAAAGCGGATAACCCTCCAGGATATTGCCCGCTCCCTGGGCGTAAGCCGGGGCACCGTGGACAGGGCAATACACGGACGGGGACGCATCAACGAAGAGACCAGGGAGCGCGTCATCGAAGAGGCACGACGGCTCGGTTATGCTGAAGAAAGGCTCAGCCCGCTGCTCGCCCTGCGGAGGACACTCGAGATAGCGTGCATTATCCCCGATCAGCCCGCCTACTTTTTCGACTTTATACTGGAAGGAATTCAGGAGGCCGCCCGGGGTATGCACAAGCCCGGGATTGAACTCTCCATTCACCGGACCCCCGCCAATGATGAGCAGTATCAGGCCGGAATTATCGAAAGCCTCCCGGAATCGGTCGACGCCATTATCCTGGTTCCGCGGGGCATGGAAGAGATAGGAAAGGCCGTTCGGCGATGGAAGAGCGCCGGGAGAAACCGGACCAGACCGCTTATTACCGTAAACAGCGATCTCCCTGAAAGCGGCCGGGAATGCTTTGTGGGCCAGGACCTTTACCGGAGCGGACGCATAGCCGGGGAGATCCTCGGAAAACTGGCAAGGAAGGGCAGTGTCCTTACCATTACCGGAAAACGCTACCTTTTCGGACACGAAGAGCGTATTCGGGGATGTTTCTCCATGATCCGGGAGTTCTTTCCCGATATCGTACTGTCCGAACCCCTTGAGTGTTCGGACGATGAATCGCTGGCCGGCGATCTTGTACGAAGGGCCCTGAAATCCCCCTCCCCCCCATCGGGCATCTTCTGTGCGACAGGGGCATCCACCCTGGGCGCCGCCGGAGCACTCCGGAGGGAAGGATGTCCCGAACTGCCCCTGGTGGGATACGACCGGAGCAGCAGGCTAATGGAAGCCCTTGACGACCTGGTGGTGGATGCCCTTGTAACCCAGGATCCGCTTGCTCAGGGAAGGGAGGCCGTGTATCTCCTCCACCGCCTTGCCGGCGGTGCGTCTCCCCCGGAAAACGGTCATATCCTCACCCGAACGGAGGTGCTTTTCCGGGAAATGCAGGCTTGAATTATGTACTCCAAACCTGGAATCGGCGGTGCTTGACAGATTATCCTGTAAAGCGTCTACTTTAAACAGACCCTTGAACCAAGATACTGGAGGATCCGATGCTGCGTACCATTCTCTTTTTTACCGCCTTCTGGCTCATCATGCTGCTTTCGCTTCTGTTCCTGATCCCGCTTTTTATCCTCTCCATCCCCGGCCTCGGAAAGGTGAAGGAAGGCTATGTGCTTGCAATTACCACAGCCTGGGCAAAATATGTGCTCCTTTCGGGCGGTGCAAAGATTGAAGTACGGGGACTCGAAAACCTGCCGGAAGAGAGAAACATCTGCATCGTCGCAAACCATCAGAGTTATTACGATATCCCGGTCATTATGGCTGTCATTCCGCGTATTGTCGGCTTTGTCGCCAAGAAAGAGCTGCGCTATATGCCCTTCATCAGCACCTGGATGAAGCAGATAGGCTGTGTATTTCTCGACCGCAAAAACCCCCGCCAGGCCCTGGCAACCTTCGACGAGGGTGCAGAGCAGATAAAAAGCGGCAGGGCAAAGCTTATTTTCCCCGAGGGAACCAGGAGCAGGGGCGGAGCCATGGGCGCCTTCAAGCCCGGAGCTCTTAAACTCGCCTTCAAAGCCGATGCGGTAATTGTTCCGGTCACTCTGGACGGAACTTACCGCCTTCTGGAGGAGAAGGGAAAGATAAGCCCCGCCCGCGCGACGGTGACCATCCACCCGCCCATATCGGCCGCATCGCGGAGCCGCGAAGAACAGAAGGCGGTGGCGGAACAGGTTGCAGATCAGCTGGCATCTGCCATCGGCGCTTCGGAAAGATAGAGCGGGACAGCAGCCGCTTCAGAGAAACTTCATCTCCGTTTTTTTCAGATACAGCTCTTCCAGCACCTTCTGCATGCGGCGGACAATGGTGCGCCGCAGCTCCATCTCCACTGGGACGTTCGGGTCCTGATGCGCCTCGTTTATCTTCGTCCCCACAAGAAAATGAACCGAATCGCTGTCCAGAAGCAGCTCCAGATAGGAGCGAAGCGGTCCGTAAGGCACCGCTGCCGGCTCCATCCGTTTCTCCAGAGCTGCGGTAACCCGGCTCAGGGTTATAAGGCCCTCGGTAACAAGATCGGCCCCCCGCATTCTGGAGGCGGGGGGGACCTCGTCGCTGCCGCTGTGAAGGTCCAGTACCACCTCGTTCCCCGTCTCCCGTGCAATAAGCCCGGCGGTCGATCCGCCGCTGATAATTCTGCGTCCGTTGAAGCTGCCGTATATTCCTGCCATGGTTGAATCCCTGCTCCGGTCGACGGGAGGGCCCGTAAGCACAAGCAGCTGCCGGGGTTTTCGGAAGGATATGACCGAACAGGTTATATCGTCCCGGGCCGCCAGTCCGTCGTTCCGTTTTGCTCTTGCGCATATGGCATGAGAGAGCTCCCGTGCGCCCATATCCGGTCTGGAGGCAAGGAGCTCTTCAACCATGCTGATAATGTGCTCGCGCCGCCATCCCAGCGGATAGAGTCTGCTGCCCATTCCCGACTGGCTTACTCCGTCACTGTAAAGCACAAGCCTGTCCCCCACCCTCATCCGGAGATCGGAAAGAAGCAGAAGTTCTTCGCGTACCGCTCCTTTCCGCTTAAGGGGGATGGTCTGTTTATCCAGGTCAATCACCCGCCCGTTTCTTATAAAGAGGTAAGGCGGATTATCGTATTCAATTATTCTTCCCTTTCCATCCGGGCCGATATCGGCAATGGAGAAGGTGGAGTAGCTCACCTTCCGGACGCTGCAGACCGGAAGGGTGTTCATGATAATTTCCGCGGAGGCTCTTACGTCGAGGCGCTGGAGGACAAAGCGCTGGGCCATGGTGGCCGTCAGATTGGCGAGAACATTGGCCTTCACTCCGCTTCCGAGACCGTCCGAAAGGGTGCAGACCAGCCTGCCGTCCTCTTTCTGTCTGGACAGGAGAAAAACGTCTCCCCCTATCCGCTGTCCGGATTTGTAATGGCGGCAGAAATCCACCTCGATGAAAGAATCAGAGGTTTCCCACACTGCGGCCTCCCCCCGGTGCCTCAAAGCTCTCTATCAGGCTTGAGAGGATAATCTCCGTCTCCGCCGCACTCTCACCCAGCAGACCGGCAATCTGCTGAACCGTTTCAAGATTCTTCGCTATGACCGCCTCCGCGTTCTTTATAACCGTCTCGCGGCGTCTGGTGGGACCGCTTATATCTTCGAAGAGAACTCCGGTGTAGCGGCCCCGTTCAATATGAAAGATGAAGACCTTCATTATCCGTCCGGCATGGTGCAGCTGCTTTTCCACAAGCTCTTCGACACCCTGTCTGACTCTTTTAATCCCCTCGGTTTCCGGAAGGAATCTGGAGACCGGCTTGCCCCTCATCCGCTCCATCAGCTGTTCATCGATCTCCCGGGCGGTAAAATCTGAGAAGAACTCGAGGAACTTTCCGTTGCATTCGACAATTTTCTCTTCCTCATCTATTATCACCACCCCCAGGGGTATTGCCTTTATGATCGCGTTCATCTTCTTCTGGGCAATCCGCCGCATGGAAGCAACGCACATCGCCTTTTCCGCTTTACCGTCCAGCCAGGCGAGCGCGAAATCGGCACAGGTGTGATACCCGCATCCGCCGCAGTTAAGACGGTCCTCCTTCTTCTCTTTTCCGAGGTTTGCGAGGGCCTCTTCAATATCACCTGCGGTGAAAGAGGGCTGCAGGACACCGCGCTCCCCGCTCCAGCGTGTGGAAAGCGGGAGATCAATCCCGGTATATTCTTCACGGCTCGCCTTCCCGTCTTCTTCCCTGCGTCCGGCATCCGCCCTGATAATCCGAAGCCGCCTCGATACCAGGCTGTCGCCGGCACAGGTGCCGGGGCCGTTTATGCAGCCCCCCTTGCAGGCGAGGAATTCCAGAAACAGAGGAGTCGCCGCCTGCGGAGAGAGATCCTCCAGGCTGTGCATTATGGCACCAGTCCCGGAAAGCGGAATCATCGACCCGTCCACCAGGGGAGCCTTGTCCCGGATGGAGGCAATCATGCCTCCGTCTATTGGGTAAAGGGAGCCTCCCCGGACCGCCGCTCCGCTGAAATCGGAGGCATCGAGAGAGGAGGGATCTATGCCCGCATCATCAAACCAGCGCTCAAGCTCCCTGAAGGTGATGACCACATCCACAAGCTCCGCATTCCGGTCCGCCTCCAGTTTTTTCGCAATGCAGGGCCCGGCAAACACCATGCCCGTCTCTTTTCCAAGTCTTCGCCTGAGGAGGAGCGCATGGGCCAGCATGGGACTCTTCCAGGGAGAGAGGAATCCGGAAAGCTTCGGATAGTACTTTTCCACAAGTTCGGTAACCGCAGGGCAGGCGGAAGAGATTGAAACTCCTGAAGAGAGCTCTCCGGAGTTTCGTATGGCGGAAGAGACCAGCTCCGCACCGATGCTGGTTTCTTCCGCCGTGGAAAAGCCGAGCCGGAAGAGGGCAGCGGCCATCTGTCCGGGAGAACAGGAGAAGGCGGAAACCCAGCTGGGCGCAAGGGAGATGGAACTTATCCTGCGGGAGGCAAGCAGCTGTTTAGCCCTCGGAAGATCTTCCCGCATTCGTTTTGCCTCGACCGGACAGACGCTTACGCAGTGTCCGCAGAAGATGCACAGTTCCTGGATGACAACCGCGTGTCCCTCCTTTACCTCGATTGCCTTGACCGGACATTCCCGGACACACTTGTAACAGTCCTGGCAGGCCGCCTGTTCGGTGTATATGGGCGCTTTCACGGCTCTTCCTCCGCAGCTTCCTCAAGATGCTTCTCCAGAAGCGCTTCAATGCCTTCGGGATCCACCTCGCAGAAGAGGGTTCCGTTTATGCGGACTATAGGGCCCGTACCGCAGCTTTCGGCACAGAGACAGCCCTTCAGTTCCACCTCCGTACCGATCTCCCGGATCCGTATGAACTCCTCAATCCGGGAGAGGGTCTCCCGGTTTCCCCGGGCATAGCAGGAACTGCCCATGCAAATCTCTATATTCATAATGCCGCCTTATCGGTATTATTTTACCGATAAAATATACACTATATACTTCGGACTGACAAGCCCGGCAGCGGACCCCGGCCCCAGGCTCCATCCTGTCGGGTTTTAAACAGAAACCTGATCAAACTCTTACATGAGCCCCCGATTATGGATTGATCTATCCCCGGGGGAGCAGGAAGAGAATGAAAAGCATTGGCAGGGTTAATCCAACGGAAGTGCTGCCCAGTCAGGCGATCGGCCGGCTGGCATCCAGTTTCCACTATGTCCATGAAGAGACCGTTGCGGATGAACTCTTCGAGTATTTCAAGGAACGCAATGAAGAGATTCCGGCCTTCGGTATTGTCAACGATATGATGGAGATTACGGGAGTCCTTGACCGCAACCAGCTGACAACGCTGTTAAGCCGCCCCTTTGGCCGGGATGTTCTGAAAAACAGGGCCGTAAAGAAAATTGCCGCTCAGCGGCCGGTGTTCCGGGTTCGCGAGCACATCTTCGTTGTGGCGGAACAGCTGGCCAAAGCTCTTTCTGAAAAGGAAGAGGCGGTCTTCGTAATTGTCGATGAGCAGAACCGCTTCAGGGGGACCTTTTCCACCATGGACCTCCTCACCTATCTCTCGGAGCTTACCCGCTAAGATATTGATCTTGCACACAGCGTCCAGCGGCGTATCGTAAGGGAACGCCAGTCGGTCCTTACCACACATCTTGAGGTTGTGGCCAGCGCCACCACGGCCAAAGGAGTCGGGGGAGATTTCTACTCCGTCAGGAAAATCGGAGAATCCACCTGGTTTGTCGCTATCTGCGATGTCTCGGGCAAGGGAGTGGCCGCGTCCATCGTTACGGCCATGCTTCACGGCAGCGTGGAAACCTTCGACTTCGAACGGCACGACCTGGTGGAATTCGTACGCCATGTAAACCGCTCTATCTTTTCCACCTTCGAGGGCGACAAGTTTCTTACGGGAATATTCCTCTTCTTCGATGAGTCCAGCGGCAGGCTCACCATCCTCGACATGGGGCACTCCTACTTCGGAATGGTGCGTGGTGAAAAGATGATGAAGGTTGCCACATCCACCGAGAACCTCCCGGTCGGCATTACCGATCACATTAATCCCAGACCATCTTCGATTACCCTGCTGCGGGGCGATATCCTCATCCTCGTAACCGACGGTCTGACGGAGCAGCAGAACCCCCATGGAGAGGAATACTCGATGGAACGGCTTTTCAGACTCGTGAAAGAATACCGCGGGGAAGGGCCCGAGTCGATCCGCGACAGAATCAGGAATGATTTCAACACCTTCCGGGGCGATGCGCCGTATCATGATGATGCAACATTCATGCTCCTGAGGTATCCGGATGCCGGGGAAGTTGAGCGGGATCTTGATCCGTCGCAGACTATTTCCTGGGAAATAGCCTGATCACTTTCAGTGTTCGTATCGCCTCGCCACACCGATGCAGTTGCCGCCGCTGCTGAAGACAACTCCTTCATTCCAGAACTCCACAGCCGCAAAGAGGGCGTTCCCGCCGTCGCTTTCGGTGCTTTCTTCGGTCCGGAACGATACGTATTTCATCATTTCGTCAAAGTCGTGGTGCTCGAAGGCCGTCCGTTTTTTTGCAAAGAAGCGATTCCACTCATTGATATTCTGAAAGCCCGAACCTTCGTCCTCGACTATTATGTGGGCACGCGTCGGACTGAAGCGAAACCAGATGCTTATCTTCTTATTGGGATCGTTTTTGTTTCCATGGCGCACCCCGTTTTTAATAAGTTCGCTTATCTGCTGCTCCAGGAGATTGAAATCCCGGATTGCGCTCGGTGCCTTCTGGACTATCAGCTGGCTCAGATGACGCACCTTTCTGAGATCGAGATGGAAATCCTTGTGAAACATTCCTTCACGCTTGAGAAGGGGGTGCTTATCATTCTGGAGAATGAACGAAGCGCCGTTATTTCCGCCGCCTGCCGGTTCCGAAATGTTTCCCGCAAGCAGCGCTTCCGCTTCCTCCCGGCTGCCCACAATGGGTAGAAAACCCGTCAGCTTGGTAAACTCGATTACCGTTTTTACGGTTCCGTGTACCCCGCAGAGATACAGACCGGCCTTCATTCTGTGGGCAGTTGTGAATACCGATATAAGTACGCCCACCCCGCTGGAGTCCAGATAGGTAAGTCCGCTGCAGTCAATTATGAAGCGCATAAAGCCTTCGGAACGCCTTTTTTCAAAAGCGCTCTTGAGAAGGGAGGCTGTATAGAGGTCCATCTCTCCTTCCAGAATAAATAGTGCCGTATCTCCCTTAATTTCACTGCTGCATGTCATGCCTTTTCTGCTCCTTCTTTCCAGTACCGTAATCGGAGCTATAATAGGTATCCAGCGTCAATTGTATGTAAGGCTTATGTAAAAATTGTGTTCAATCGGCTATACTCGGGGGCATGGAACTTTTCTCCGCCACGGAATCAAAAGACAAGAGCCCCCTCGCCTACAGGATGAGTCCCCGGATTCTCGATGAATATATCGGTCAGTCTCACATAATCGGGCCCGGTCGCCTTCTGCGCAGGGTAATCCAGGCCGACCGCCTCTCCAGCCTCATTTTCTACGGCCCTCCCGGCTGCGGAAAGACCGCCCTCGCCCGGGTTATCGCGGGAACGACAAAAAGCTCCTTCGATACCCTGAATGCCGTTCTTTCGGGGGTAAAAGATCTTCGGGAATCGATTGCCGCGGCCAAGCTCCGCAAGGAACTTTATGAAAAGCGGACCATTCTTTTCGTGGATGAGGTTCACCGCTGGAACAAGGCTCAGCAGGACGCCCTTCTGCCCTGGGTGGAAAACGGCACGGTAGTACTGATAGGCGCAACCACGGAAAACCCCTTTTTCGAGGTAAACTCCGCTCTGGTCAGCAGGAGCAGAATATTTCAGCTGAAACCCCTTACGAGAGAAGATCTTCTCGCCGTGGCACGGCAGGCTATATCCGACCCCGAACGGGGCTACGGCCGCTGGAAGGTGATCTTCGGGGAGGGGGCGCTTGAACACATTGTGGATGTAGCCTCCGGCGATGCCCGGAGCCTGCTGAACGCTCTGGAGCTTGCGGTCGAAACCAGCAGCGATCCCTTTCCGCCCTCCGAAGGGAGCGAACTGAGAATCTCCATGGAAGCCGCCGAGGAGAGCATCCAGCAGAAGGTGGTGCTCTACGACAAGGAAGGGGACTACCACTTTGACGTGGCAAGCGCCTTTATCAAGTCCATACGCGGAAGCGATCCCGATGCGGCCCTCTACTGGATGGCAAAGATGGTTCGGGCCGGGGAGGATCCCCGCTTTATCCTCCGCAGAATGCTCATAAGCGCATGCGAGGATATCGGACTTGCCGATCCGGCGGCTCTCGGGGTGGTAAACGCCGCAGCCCAGGCCTTCGACCGGGTCGGCATGCCCGAGGGACGCTTCCATCTTACCCAGGCGGCCCTCTACCTGGCCACTGCTCCCAAATCGAACAGCTCTCTCGCCTTCTTCGACGCCCTCAAGGCGGTGGAACAGGAGGCGGGCACCGAGGTTCCCAATCACCTCCGGGATGACAACCGGGACAAGGAAGGCTTCGGTCACGGAGAGGGCTACCTCTACCCCCACGCCTACCGGGACCACTGGGTTGCCCAGCATTACCTTCCGGACTCAATGCGGGACCGGCTCTTTTACCGTCCCTCGGACCAGGGATACGAAAAAGGCATCCGGGAAGAGGTATCCCGGCGCCGGGAAGCACAGCTCGCCCTCGGTTTTCAGAAGGAAGCGGGAGAAATCCTTACCTTCGGCAAACAGGACCGGGCCGAAACACGCTGGCTTGCCCGTCTTGCCGACGCAGCCTCCGGCAACCTCATCCTGATCCGCGACAGAATCTTCGAAGCGGCGGCGCCGAAACGTCACGAGCTTATTCTCGACCTGAACGCCGATGACGGGCTTCTGCTCTGGGAGGCGTGCCGGAAGGCGCCCGAAGGCGGGGTATGGGGAGTAGTCTCGAACGGAGAGGCACTTGAGAGGCTGGAAAGCTACGGAGAGGAGCTGAGTGAAAACAGCCGCCCCCGGCTTATTGCTTCCGGACCCGCGCCCCTGGAGGAGCTTCTTCCGGAGGAACCGCTCTTCGAGCTTATCCTCGGAAGAAACCGCTTTATCCGCGCAAACGGGGAGGAAAGGGAAAGGGAGCTGGGAACACTCCTGGCCCACCTTGCCCCGGGCGGAAGGATTGTTCTTGCGGAAACCGTTCCCCGGCGGGGCATGCGCCTCTCACAGGCCCTTGAGGAGGTCCTGAAAGCCCGGAAAGACGGACCTGCCGTGCCGGCCGACCACTTTACGGGAGCACTGATTGACGAACTGAAAAAAGCCGAAGTTCATATTTATGAAAATGGGAACAGCCCCGCAACCGCCTGGGACATACCCGACCTGACTGCGGCAGCCGAAGCCGCAGGCCTGCAGGCCGAAGAGCCTCAGCTTGTCCTGCTAACCGAGGAGCGGATGATAGGAGCGAAAGAGCTCGGAGCCTGGCTTAATCCGGAAAGCCCGAACGGATACGGTGAACGGCTTTCAGCAGCCGGGAACATCGATCCGGAAAAGGCACGGACCCATCTTTTGAACATTTTCATGGGGCATCCGGTAAGCTGGCAGCGGAGCGTTGTCATTTTTCCGGCCCGGAAATAGCTATTCCCTTGTCAGCCGGATCTTCCCGGGGGGAAGGGAGAAGACCCCCATTATTCCCTCTTCGTAACCCGGCTGGCCATAGGGACTGCCATGGACCTCCCAATCATCCCTTCCCATCCGGATTTTATAGCGCGTATAGGTCCCCATGTACTGTTTTCCCCTTATCAGCGCCCTGAAGCTGTTCACCTTCTCTTCCCCCATGTGAACGGATTCCGGCCTTACCAGGAGCTTTACATTCCCATCCGGCACCCCCGCTGCTTCCGTGTCCTGCCCGATCTCGAAAATCCCCGCCTCCGTCTCCACCCTGCCCCCGCGCAGGCTTCCGGAAATGCAGTTCCGGTTCCCGAAAAAGGCGGCCACCTTCGACGATACCGGGCGTTCATAAAAATCCCGCCCCGGACCCGTCTGCTGCAGCCTCCCCTCAAAGACCAGAGCTATCCGGTCCGCAAGGAGGACAGCCTCGGTTTGGTCGTGGGTAACAAACAGCGTGGTTACATCAAAACTCCCGTGAATCCTCAGAATAAGCTCCCGCATCTCCTCCCTGAGGGCGGCATCGAGGTTCGAGAGGGGTTCGTCCAGCAGAAGCACCTTCGGACGTATGACAAGGGCACGGGCCAGGGCCGCACGCTGCCGTTCTCCTCCCGAAAGCTGATGGGGCCGGCGCCGTTCAAAACCCTCCAGACGGACCAGCGCGAGCATCTCCGAGACCCTCCGCCGGATTTCCCCCTTTTCCACATGGCGCATCTTAAGACCGAAACCGACATTCCCGGCGATATCCATGTAGGGAAAGAGGAGATGGTTCTGATACACCATGACCGCCTCGCGATGTTCGGGCTTGATCCCGTTCATAAGACGTCCGTTGAAGCGCACCTCCCCCGAGGTGACCGGCTGCAGCCCCGCAATCATCTTCAGAATGGTGGTTTTACCGCAGCCCGAGGGTCCGAGGATGGCAAGCAGTTCCCGGGCTCCGATCTCCAGACTAAGGGTGTCGACGGCGGGTCCGGGTGCGCCGGGATACATTCTGCTGAGCTTTTCCAGGGTGATGTCTGTCACAGGTGCTCAACTCCCTTCATCTCCACGGATGTACCGGAAAGGAATCTTCCCGTGAATACAAGAATCACCACCGACGGCAGAAGGAAGATGATGCTCATGGCGCCGGCAAGGGCGGCATCTCCGGAACCCGCAAAGCTGAAGAGCAGTACCGGCAGGGTGATGATTCGGCCGCCCCCCACAAGGAGGGTCAGAATGTACTGTCCCCAGGAGATGAGAAAGGCGAACATGCCGCCGGTAACCACTCCGGGCAGAACCGCCGGAAGGGTAACGCTGAAAAAGGTCCGCCCCTTCCCTGCGCCGAGACTTCTCGCCTGCTCCTCGTAATCGGAATGGTAATTGGCGAACACGCCGCTCATGCTTATGGTCATGTAGGGGATGGCGGGAATAAGATGAACGAGAATAACCCCCGCCATGGTATCGGCCAGGCCCAGGCGGATAAAAACAAGCTGCAGGCCAAGGGTTGCGGCAAGGGGCGGAATGAGTGCCGGCGCCAGCACCATCAGCTCCACAAGGGCCTTTCCCCTGAAACGGTACATACCGAGGGCGCGGCCGGCGGGTATGCCGATCAGCATGGAGAGCAGGCTTACCGAAACGGCGATTACCAGGGAGTTTCCCACGGCGTTCAGGACCCTGCTGTCCGGGTCGAGAATGTACCTCCATGCCCGCAGGCTTCCGGAAGAGGGGAAGATGTCCGGGAAGGCCCATCGATGGCTGAAAGCGCGGATCAGAAGAGGCAGCACCGGCAGGAGCACCCCCAGAACTATGCCGAGGTATACTGTTCCGCGGAGCTGCACGCCCGCGCCGACCTTCACACCGGAGAACATATCAGGCTCTCCCCCGGACCCGGTAGAGCAGTTTCCTGTAGACCAGGGTAATAACGAAGAGAAAAAGCGCCATGAGCACCGCCATGGCCATTGCCTGCGGACGGGCATTCAGGTCCACATGCTCATAAAGGCGGTAGGCGAGTACCGACAGCATCGCGGGATAGGGTCTTCCCAGCAGAAAGGGCACCTCAAATGATCCGAAGGTGTAGGCGAAGCAGATAAGGGCGGCGGGAAGAACTCCCGGAATGATGAGGGGCAGAAGCACATGGCGTAAGACCTGCCATCTGCCGGCCCCCAGCCCCCTTGCCAGCTCCTCGTAATCGTCCCCCAGGGACTGAAGGATGGAGAGAACGATGACCCCGACAAAGGGGATCTGCTTCCACAGGTAGACATGGATAATCCCGATTCCCCAGCGGTCATTTACCAGCTGCGGGAACTGTGCCTGAATCTCTATCAGACCGGCATGAAATGCCAGACGGGCGAGAAGTCCGCTCTGTGAAAAGAGAAAGAGCGTCCCCATGGCGGCAACAATATGAGGGATGGTTATGGGAAGCTGATAAAGGAAGGTGACGGTGCGCTTACCGCATAAAATGCGGCGGAGAGCCAGGGCGGTAAGGATAGAAAAAACAAGGGTCAGCACCGTTGCCGCAAAGGATATCCAGAGGGTAAGCAGCAGACTCGCGATAAACTGTTCATCCCGGAACATGGCGGCATAGGCATCCAGCTTCGGCTCGACCAGACCGATTACGGGCATATAGCTGAAGCTCTGCATAAGCCCCAGCAGCACCCCTCCCGCAAAGAGGAAGATCAGAATAAAGAGGGTCGGTGCCAGGAGCAGAAACGCGGAAGTCCCTTCTCTCATATCCCGCTAATTCCTGTCCCGCTACCTGAGCACATATTTCTGCCAGTCCGACTCTATCCTCAGAAGCCAGTCGGCCCCCAGCTCGGGAAGGGCGCCCCGGTTAAGAACCTCTGCCGGAAGGCTTGAGGGGTGTGTGGAGAGTTCTTCGAATTTCATCCGGTAATCAGAAGGAAGCCGGGCCGTGTTGAGGGGAGTCGCCCAGAACATGCCCTCCGGCGGAGGGCCGGCAGCCTTCAGCTGCACTTCTGGATTGAGCAGTTCGTTGGCCATAACCATGGCGGCGGCCTTTTTGTCGGAATTGTATCCGATGGCGACAAAATTGACATTTCCTATCATTCCGCCCTCAAACATGTAGGTCCGGACCGTATCGGGATAGGTGCCCCGTTCAATATTATTGGACGCCCCGTCGGAGCCGTAATGGAGATTGAAACACACCTCACCCTGTCCAAGCAGCTCCTGGACCCTGGTGGAAGATTCCGGATAGGTTTCTCCCCTTCTCCAGAGCCAGGGTTTAATTTCGTTTAGAATTTCCCACACCTTCGGTGCTATCCCGGAGTAGACCTCCTCATCGAAGGGCCCCATGAGGGCTTCATGTCCGCCCGCGACATGGTAGAACACATGGCGGACAAAGGCGCTTCCGGTAAAATCGGGAGGGGCCGCATAGGTGAGCTTCCCGGGATTGTCCCTGGCCCAGTCGAAAAGCTCCCCGATGTCTGCGGGCGGATCGGAAACCTTTGCACTGTCGTACTCCATGACACACTGGGCAGAGCCGAAGGGCGACTCGTAGCCTTCCTGGGGATAGCCGAAATCGTACTCCAGGATAGAGGGGTCGCAGAAGACTATATTCGGAAGCCGGTCGGAGTAAGGTCCGAAAAGCAGGTCCGCCTGCCGCATGGTTCTGAAGTTTTCGCCGTTGATCCACATGATATCAACGGAACCGCCCCTCCGCTTTCCGGCCTGCTTCTCTCCCAGCACCTTGTTTATGTACACCTGGGGAGTGTTCACGGGAACCATTTCCAGGTTTATTCCAAAATTGTCGGCAAGGTGGCGGCTGAAATATCCGCTTACCCAGTTGTTTATATAGTCGGCCCCGCCCCACATGTAAAAATAGAGCGTCTGCCCTTCGGCCTCCGCTACGATCTCCCCCCACCTCATATCCCGGTAGCGGCGTTCAAACGGCTCCTCCGCTTCGCTCTTTCCGCCGGCAAAGAGCGAAGCGGCGCACAGCCCCAGAGCAAGTAAGATCCAGACCCTTCCCATACTATTCCCCTCCCGCGAGATAGTATCATTTTAGCTGACAGAAAGCATAATGAAAGAGGAAGTGAGGATAAAATCAGCAGTTCACGCTCTCAGCGAAGTTCCACCGTCATTTCCGTGCCTCCGAAGCCGTGAACATTGCAGGCAGCCTTAACCAGAACGGCAGAGACATCCTCCGGAATTTTTATTCTCGACTGACTCCTGGTAAAGGGCTGCTCCGATACATGAGGATGAGCAAGGACCCTCCGGCCGTACTCCTCCCCCGATTCGGTGTCGACAACCAGCCACAGATCTGCATAATGGTCCCATCCTTCATCACCGTGACGCACGGTAACATCGAAGCGCCATCCGTCCGGCTGCTTTTCGGCCTGAACCTCCAGGACATGTGCATAATCGAGGTTCATGCTCTGTGCCGTCAGGGCTCCTGCGGAAAGAATAAGGGTAATTAACGAAGCATATATAATTCTCATATATAAAAAATACCAAAAGCCCGGGCCGATGTCACCTTTCGGGAGATGTTCCTGTGCTTGACATTTTTTCCTATTCCTTTAAGATGTGGTGACAATCCGGAATGCGATACGGTATTGACAAAAACCGGCAAATGATGCAGATTTCCACCTGCACATTCACGGTGGGTATAGTTCAATGGTAGAGCGCCAGATTGTGGTTCTGGATGGTGCGGGTTCAAATCCCGTTACCCACCCTACGTGGCATGCGTCCGTAGCTCAGCTGGATAGAGTGCCGGACTTCGAATCCGTCGGTCGCAGGTTCGAATCCTGCCGGGCGTAAAAAACGTAATTTCGGGCCGTTAGCTCAGCTGGTAGAGCAGCAGACTCTTAATCTGCGGGTCGAAGGTTCGATCCCTTCACGGCTCATCTGAAACAGGCTTCTTGACAAAAAAGGCCGTTTCATGATAATCACTGCGAGAGTGGTGAAATTGGCAGACACGCCAGATTTAGGATCTGGTGCCGAAAGGCGTAAGGGTTCAAGTCCCTTCTCTCGCAAAGAAAGGGACTGTCGATTATTTCCGGCGAGAGTAGCTCAGCGGTAGAGCTCCACCTTGCCAAGGTGGATGTCGCGGGTTCAATTCCCGTCTCTCGCTCTTTTTAAGGCGATCCGGAGCTAATCCGGGTCGCCTTTTTTCGTCAGCCCCGCCCGGGCCGGTTTTCTAAAGATGTTTTTTTGTGTATATTCTATCAAAACAGAAACAAAACAATACGAAGATAAAGAGGTTTAGGGAATGATTGCGAATAAGGAAGTGCAGCGCCTTGAGAACTCGGCGGTCAAACTGACCATTACGGTTGATAAAGAGGCGGCAAAAAAAGAGTACGACGATCTTCTGGCAGGTTATGCCAGGAATGCCCGGATCCCGGGATTCCGCAAGGGCAAGGTGCCGGTAAAGGTGCTTGAACAGAAGTATGGTGAGGGCTTGCGTGAAGAAGCCACGGTGAAACTCATCGAAGAGAGTCTGAAGCAGGTTTTTGAAGAGATTGAAGAAAAACCGCTCCCCTACTCCCAACCCGAGCTTGCCGACGGCGAAGAGCTCGGTAAAATTGAAGACGGCAAGGACTTCACATTCGCGGTCAAATACGATGTTTATCCCGATATTACCCTTGGAGCCTACGAAGGCTTCGAGATTGAAGTTCCCGAAGTAAAAATAAGCAAAAAGGATGAAGATCGTGAGATTGAGCAGATCCGCGAACAGAACTCCATGGTTGTTGAGAAGGCCGACGGAGCCAAAGTGGCGAAGGATGACATTGTCACCGTCAATTACATAGAACTGGATGAAGAAGGCAATGAAAAGGAAGGCACCGGAAGGGAAGACTTTGTCTTTACGGTCGGTACCGGATACAACCTTTACAAGTTTGATGATGATGTAATCGGTCTTGCCAAAGGTGATGAGAAGATTATCGAGAAAAGCTTTCCCGAAGACTACGACTATTCGGAGCTTGCGGGAAAGAGCGTCAAAATAAAGGTCAGCGTCTCGGTCATAAAAGAAAAGCAGGTTCCCGAACTTGACGATGAACTTGCCCAGGATGTAAGCGAGAAGTATGAAACTCTGGCGGACCTCCGCAAGGATATCAAGGCGCAGCTCCAGAACAGCCTGGATGAAAAGCTGAAAGAGACCAGAAGCGAAGCCATTTTCGATAAAATTATCGAAGGCTCGGAGATAACGGTTCCCGCCTCCATGGTCGAAGCGGAGCTTGAAAACTCCTGGCGCCGTTTTGTCCAGCAGTCCCAGATGCCCGAAGAACAGCTTATTCAGTTTCTCCAGATGCAGGGGAAAGACAAGAATGCCGTTTTCGAGGAATGGACACCCCAGGCGGAGCGCAGCATCAAGGTTCAGCTGCTGATGGAAAAAATAATTGAAAAGGAAGCTCCCGAAGTTTCCGATGATGAAGTTGAGAAGGAAATCAGAAACCAGGCCGAATCGGCGGGTCAGAATTACGAAGAACTGAAGGAAATGTTCGAAAAGAACGGATTTACCGATATGGTGAAGAGCGATCTTCGGAACAGGAAGGCCATTGACCTTCTGCTTGAGAAAAATAAGGTCAAGAAAGGGAAAAAGGTCGATTATCTGGACTTCATGCAGAATAAGCAGTAATTTCAGAAAAGGCCAATGTTATGAGAGGAGCAGGAATGAAGGAACAGATGAACAACCTCGTACCGATCGTTGTTGAACAGACCGGTATTGGAGAGAGAAGTTACGATATCTTCTCCAGGCTCCTGAAAGACAGAATTATCTTCCTGGACGGGGAGATACACGACGGAACTGCGGACCTTGTGGTTGCGCAGCTGCTCTTTCTTGAGTCTCTCGATCCGGAGCGGGATATAAGTATATATATTAATTCACCCGGCGGAAGTGTAACGGCTGGACTTGCTATTTATGACACGATCCAGTACATAAAGCCGGATGTTCAGACCATATGTATGGGACAGGCGGCAAGTATGGCGGCACTCATGCTTGCCTGCGGAAGTCCGGGAAAGCGTTTCTCGCTCCCCTCTTCCCGCATCCTCATACATCAGCCCTGGGGCGGAGCCCAGGGACAGGCAGTGGATATCGGCATTCAGGCAAAGGAGATTGTCCGCCTTAAAAAGCTTACCATCAACTACTTTGCCCGTCACACCGGGAAAAGCGAAGATGAAATTGCCCGGGATCTGGAGAGGGATTACTTCCTTTCCGCCGAAGAAGCGGTTGCCTACGGTATTGTCGATAAGGTGCTTGTGAGGGAAAAAAATGGCGAAAAATAAGAGCGAAGCAAGCAAGGTCTGTTCCTTCTGCGGTAAAAGCAGTGAACACGCACGCAGACTGATTGCCGGACCGGGTGTATACATCTGTGACGAATGTGTTCACGTCTGTATGAGGATTCTCAACGACGAGGACGAAATTGTCTCCAGCGATTTTCTGGAAGATGTTCCCACTCCCCAGGACATTCACCGATATCTCAATGAGTATGTGGTGGGTCAGGAGATTGCCAAAAGGGTTCTTTCGGTAGCGGTCTACAATCATTACAAGAGGATTTCCCAGCACGGCAAGATTGAGGATGAAGTGGAAATCGAGAAGGCGAACGTTCTCCTCCTCGGTCCCACGGGAACCGGAAAAACGCTGCTGGCAAAAACCCTTGCACGCAAGCTCAAAGTTCCTTTTGCCATTGCCGATGCCACAACCCTTACCGAAGCGGGCTACGTGGGAGAAGATGTTGAAAACATTCTCCTGAAGCTGATACAGTCGGCGGGCAACAACATCGCCGCCGCCGAACGCGGCATTGTCTATATAGACGAGATTGACAAGATAAGCCGAAAATCCGAGAACGTCTCCATAACCCGGGATGTCTCGGGTGAAGGCGTACAGCAGGCGCTTCTGAAAATAATTGAGGGAACCATAGCTTCCGTTCCTCCCCAGGGAGGACGCAAGCATCCCAACCAGGAGATGATCCGCATCGATACCACAAACATCCTCTTCATCGTGGGCGGGGCCTTCGTCGGACTGGACAGAATTGTTGAACAACGCGTTGCACAGCACCCCCTGGGGTTCGGTGCGGACGTGGTAGCGGCCAGCGAGAAGGACCTTGCGGTCCTCTACCGTCAGATGCATCCCGACGATCTGATCAAATTCGGTCTTATCCCTGAATTTATCGGACGGCTTCCGATTCATGTAACCCTTACGGACCTCAAAAAAGAGGACCTTATGAGAATAATTTCGGAACCGAAAAACTCCATTCTCCGTCAGTACCAGGCGAGCCTGAAACTGGACGATGTGGATCTTATCTTCGAAGACGGAGCCGTCGAGGCAATAGCCGAGAAGGCGCTGGAGCAGAAAACCGGAGCACGGGGACTGCGGGCTATCGTGGAAAGCGTTATGCTCGACATCATGTATGAGATACCTTCTCTTGAAGGCGCCAAACAGGTGGTTGTAACCCGCGAAGTGATCGAAAAATCTGAAACTCCGGAGATAGTTCTCAACAAGAAAAGTGCATGAAACTGAAAGATCTGACACTGAGAAGTGGTAAAAAAGAGCTCCCTCTGGTACCCCTGAGGGAGCTTGTTGTTTTTCCCCATATGGTGGTTCCCTTTTTTGCCGGCAGGGCGGAGACCATCAAGGCCGTGGAAACGGCGATGGAGAATGACCGGATGGTCTTCCTGGCCTGTCAGAAGAACGACACCGATATCCCGGCGGACAGCGATTTTTTCGAAGCAGGCACCATCGGTAAAATTCTTCAGATGCTGAAACTGCCCGACGGTACCCTCCGGGTCCTTGCAGAGGGCCAGACACGCGCGAAGGTTACGCGCTTTGTGAGGCGGAAGGATTTCCGCAGGGTGCAGGTTGAACCGATACCCGACTCCCTGGAGGTCGACAAAACCGCCGGATCGCTCATGGCAAGCGCACGCAACGCCTTCAAACGGTATTCAAAGAACCAGAAAAAGCTCAGTCCCGAAGTGCTTGCGGCGGTGGAGAAAGCCGAATACCCCGACAAACTTGTGGACCTTATCTGCGCAAACTGTCCCCTCCCGCCGGAGAAGAAGATCGATATTCTATCGGCCGAACAGGCGGAGAGCAGGCTCGAGCTGCTTATCGTTACCATCGAATCAGAAAACGAGATGCACGATCTGCAGAACAAGATAAACAGCAGGGTCAAACAGCGTCTGGAGAAAAACCAGCGTGAATATTTTCTCAATGAGCAGCTCAAGCAGATAAACAAGGAGCTGGGAAAGGATGATGAGGATGCTTCCGGAGCGCGGGAACTGAAGGAGAAAATCGAATCCAGAAACCCGCCGGAGGAAGTCCGGGAAAAAAGCGGGAAAGAGATTGCCCGTCTTTCACGCCTTCAGCCGATGAGTCCGGAATCGGGAGTACTGCGCACCTACCTTGAGTGGATAGCAGACCTGCCCTGGAGCAATACCAGTGAAGACAACCACGACATTCTTCTGGCTGAAAAGATCCTTGACGAGGATCATTACGATCTGAAGAAAGCAAAAGAGCGTGTTCTTGACTTTCTGGCGGTACGTCAGCTTCAGGAGAAAGGGAAAGGGCCGATTCTCTGTTTTGTCGGACCTCCGGGAACCGGCAAGACCAGCCTTGGAAGATCGGTTGCACGGGCCCTGGACCGTAAATTCGTACGCATAAGTCTCGGAGGCGTCCGGGATGAGGCGGAGATACGGGGACACCGGAAAACCTACGTCGGGGCACTACCCGGCAAGATTATCCAGTCGATGAAAAAGGCGGGAACGGTCAATCCGGTCTTTCTTCTCGACGAAATTGACAAGATGAGCAACGACTTCCGGGGCGATCCGGGATCGGCCCTTCTGGAGGTACTGGATCCCGAGCAGAACGCAAGCTTTGTCGACCACTATCTGGAACTGCCCTACGATCTATCAAGGGTCATGTTCATCACCACGGCAAACTCCGTACACTCCATTCCCCTTCCCCTCCGGGACCGCATGGAAGTTATCGAAATTCCCGGTTATACCGATTTCGAGAAGGTGCGGATAGCCACGGACTTTATTATTCCCAAGCAGCTTAAGGAAAACGGACTTGAGCCGGATTCCATAAACTTCAGAAAATCCGCCCTTACCACGATTATTCGGAACTACACCATGGAATCGGGCGTAAGAAATCTGGAACGGGAGATTGCCTCCATAATCCGGAAAACAGCCCGCGAAGGAATAAGCAAGGGAACGCTGAAGAAACGGGGGGAAGAAGAGTCCGCACCCTTTTCGGCGGTCATAAGCTCCAAAACTGTTGCGCGCCACCTTGGAGCATCACGCTTCGAGAACGACCTTCTCTACCGCAACGAACGGCCAGGACTGGTTAATGGCCTTGCCTGGACCGAGCTGGGCGGAAAGCTGCTTCCCGTGGAAGTGGTGCTGCTTCCCGGCGACGGCAAGCTCATTCTGACCGGTAACCTGGGGGATGTCATGAAGGAGAGCGCACGCATCGCCCTCAGCGTTATCAGTTCTCATGCGGAAGAATACGGAGTAGATCCCGAAAGGCTCAAGGAGAAGGATATCCATATCCATGTTCCCCAGGGTGCCATTCCAAAGGACGGTCCCTCTGCCGGTATTACCATGACGACGGCAATCCTCTCGGCTCTCACCCTGCGTACGGTTGACCGCCAGACCGCGATGACTGGAGAAATAACCCTGACGGGAAGGGTTCTGGCAATCGGCGGACTCAAAGAGAAGACCCTGGCCGCCGAAAGAAACGGTATGAAAACGGTTCTCATACCGGAAGATAATAAAAAAGATGTTGATGAACTGCCCAGGGAGGTTAGTTCCAGCATCAATTTTCTCTACGCTTCCACTATTTCCGAGGCGCTTGGGCACCTCTTTCCGGAAGAGTGAACTTTTTTGCTTGATTTTCACAGTTTAGAAACGATATAATCTATATCAGTATTGCCAAAAGGAGGAAGCGTCTTGAAGAAAGCCATATCCATTATCCTTCTCGCTGCACTTATCGCACTTGTAGGAGCTGCCAGCCTTGCGGCCGAAGAATCTCCATATTTTGTGAAAACCGTTCCAATCTCCAAAGTATATAATCACAAACTTGGATACCGCGTTGTCTACATGACCAATAACTTTCAGTTCAAGGTATTTTACATCCCCCAGGACTGGTTTGCCGTTGCAGCCCAGACCGGAGAAATACCTAAGGCGGAACTGGTCTTTGGAAACGAACCGGCCTACCCTTACTTTTCCATCTTCTGGGAAAATGGTGAATTCAGTCATATACGGCTCTATCTGAAAAGGGATCTGAATGATCCCACCTGGGGAGATTCGACCATCCTGGGTGAAATTGATGATAAGTTTGAGGTTGAATCGCTCAATCTGGAATTCTGACAGAGAAAACCTGCTGCAGGATTCATCGGAAACCGCCCTGACGGGCGGTTTTTTAATATCGGCGGAAATAACACGAGGAGAACCGATGCCCGTAAGCTCAGTCCCCGAAAGTTTTATCAGACAGTTCAGTGAATATGATGAATTTATACTTGCAGGCCATGAAGAGCCCGACGGAGACTGTCTGGGAAGCCAGCTTGCCCTTTCTTCCTTTCTCAGGCGGAGCGGAAAATCGGCTGTTCCAGTTACCGCCGGCCCCTTCAATCGAAGTGAAATAACGCACCTGAGCGAACGCTTCCTGGATCATCTTCCCGAAGCGCAAGCCGGGGCAGAAAGAAAGCGCGCGGCAGTTATCATAGACTGTTCCGCCCTGGAGAGGACAGGCCGCCTTGCTGCCGAACTTGCGGGACTGCCACTGCTCATTATCGATCATCACGCAAACGGCGGAGCGGTCAAAGATCCGGCCTTCATCGATCCGACGGCCCCGTCGGCCACCTACCTGGTGCTGCTCCTTATTGAAGCACTTGGCGGGCGCCCCACCCCCGAAGAAGCCCAGCTGCTTCTCTTCGGACTTGCAACCGATACCGGTTATTTCCGTCACATAAGCACAGGAGGCGAAGAGACTTTTCAGGCTGCATCCCGCCTCTGTGCCTGCGGAGCCAATCCAAAGGAAGCTCACACCGGTATGTACGGAAACAAGAGCCTCGCCTCCAGAAGACTGGCAGGAAGGGTGATGGACCGTGCGGTCCTTCACCTTGACGGAAAACTGCTTATCACCTGGCTGGAAAGGGCGGATGAAGAAGAACTCGGATACGGCGAAAGGGATTCCGATACCATCTACGGCCAGCTCCAGGGGATAAGCGGAGTGGACTCCGTAATATTCTTTCGTGAAGAGTCGCAGGGGGAAATTTCGGCGGGACTCCGCTCCAATGCTGTTCTGGATGTCGGTTCTCTGGCGGCCTCCTTCGGAGGGGGCGGTCATAAACACGCATCCAGTTTCCGCAGCAGCCTCGGCAGAAAAGAGCTGGAAAAGGAGCTTCTCGCCGCAATCGGCCCCCTTTACGGGAAATGTTAATAAAAGTTAAGAAACTTTCATTTCTTACATAAAAATCCTCCTTTTTCAGGCACGGAATGTGCTTCTTATTTCGAAAAACGATTTGAAAAAAGGGGAAGCACATGAGTATTGATGAAAGAGAAAACCATCCGATTACCGATCTTTATCTGCGCTATGAAGGCGGAGCCGACTGCTGGGAAGAACTGAAATCCGCGGTGGAAATCTACTGCTATCGGATTGCAATCCGAATCTTCCGAAAGAGGGAGGAGCTCCTGACTCCCTTCATCACCCAGGTTTTTGAAAAAGTCCCCCACCTCATAAGACACTTCACTTACTGCGGAACGCCCTTTGAGTACTACCTTACCAAAACCGTAACCATGCGCTGCAAAGCCATAGCCTACCGCGAAGCCCAGAAAAGCAAAAAGACGCTTATCTGCAGATGCTACAACTACGTTAATATTGATCAGGAACGGATGAGCGGAATGGTCACTGCGGAGCATTCGCTTTGCCGAAAGATTCCGCGCATGAACAAGGATGCAATGGATTTCTTCGGCGCCGACGACGGCGGTTTTCTGCCCAGAAGCTCCTGCAGAAGAAGACTGCTTTTTCTGGCCCTCCGGGAGGTTGAACGGATTGACGACACGCTGGTGGACTGCATAGCCCATGCAATAGGAGCTGACCCGGAATGGCTCATAGATGTTGTAACCAGACTTCGGATGAACCTCGAGGAACGAAAAGGCAGGTACCGGGATCTTATTGCAAGAAGAAACCGCCTCTTCACCAGGATGATAGAATTCCAGGTAAGACTCTACGACGGAAGAGAACCCGAGGAGATGCCGGAGCTGCGAAAAAAGATCGCCGAACACCGCCGCCTGCTGGATCAGGTTGATGAAGCTCTCCGCGATAAACAGTGGCGGCCCACTCAGACCGAAATTGCCGAGGTCTTGTGCATACCGAAGGGTACCGTGGGATCGGCCATCCACTTTCTTCACCTCCACAGCCCGGAATGCTACCCCGCCGAAGACGGCGATTCCGCAGCCTGAGCCCGGCTTTATTGCACAAACCTTTCTCCTGCGCTAATCTGCCTGTATGGAAATTTATGTCGCAACAAACAACATGCACAAGGTGGAGGAACTCTCGGCCATTCTGGCGGCTTGCACCCTCCGCCTGCCTCAGGATGCCGGAATTGATTTCTCCCACGAAGAAACCGGTCATACCTACCTTGACAACGCCCTCGGCAAGGCACAGGCGCTCTACCGGAAACTCGGCAGGCCGGTGCTCTCCGACGATTCCGGACTCTCCGTTCCCGCCCTCGACGGCGAACCGGGCGTGTATTCGGCGCGTTACGGAAGCGCTCCCGGCAGCCCGCCCCTGGAAACAGTCGATCGAAACCGCTACCTTCTTTCCAGAATGGAAGGGATAAGCGACCGCCGTGCCTTTTTCGTCTGCTGCATGGTGCTGATGCTTGACGAATACCGCTTCTTTACCGTACAGGAAACCTTCCCGGGCACCATTGCCGCCGCACCCTCCGGAAGCGGCGGCTTCGGATACGACCCCCTCTTTTACCTGGACGCCTTCGGGAAAAGCGTGGCCGAGCTTCCAGAAGAGGAAAAGAACCGCATAAGTCACCGCGGCAGGGCCGGAAAGCGTATGGCCGCAATAATTGATACCCTGAACAGGGAAAAAGGATAAGGAAAAAATGAGCGAACACCGAAACACCATACCGAAACGATCAGAAGTATCCCCGGCTGACACCTGGGACCTGAGCAGCCTGTTTCCCGGCGAAGAAGAGTGGAACAGAGCCTGCGAGAAACTTGAGGCCGACATCCCCGCACTTGAAGAATACCGGGGAACCCTGTCGGACTCCCCCGAACACCTCCTTGCCTTCCTGGAGCTGAGTACCCGGATGGAACTGCTGGACGAACGGCTCGGCTACTGGGCCCACCTCCGGACCGCTGAGGACGCAGGAAACAGCAGTCACCAGGAACGCTTCTCCCGCTACATGGCCCTTGCAACCCGCTTTGCAGCAGCCTCCAGCTTCTTTACCCCCGAACTGCTGACCATTGATGAGGAGACCATTGCATCCTGGCTTACCGCACCGGAATTCGACGACTACCGCATAGCCCTGAAAAAGGTGCTCCGCTACCGTGAGCACACCCTGAGCGAGCCCGAAGAGCGTCTCCTTGCGATGCAGGCGGAAGTGCGGCAGATTCCCTCAAAGGCCTTCTCCAGCCTCTGCGATGTGGACTTCGACTTCGGTACCATCGACACGCCGGAAGGAGAAAAACCCTTAAGTCAGTCCACCTTCGGCGCCTTCCTCATCAACCCGGACCGTGCCATCCGGGAAAAGGCGTACCGTCAATTCTACGGTGTCTATGACAGCCACAAGAACAGCCTTGCGGCCCTCTACGACGGAAGCATTCAGCAGGACATCTACCTGGCCCGGGTAAAGAAGTTTCCCTCCGCAAGGGAAAAAGCGCTCTTCCCCGACAAGGTACCCGTCGAGGTTTACGACAACCTCGTTTCCACCGTACACGATCACCTGCCCCTCCTCCACCGCTACTACGACATACGCAGAAAGGCTCTGGGAGTGGAGAAGCTCGCCCACTGGGACGCCTACGCTCCGATAATCGGAGAGATAAAAACAGACTACCCCTACGAAAAGGCGGTGGAAACCGTCGTCGGCGCACTTGCGCCCCTGGGAGAAGAGTACTGCACGGTCATACGCAAGGGACTCCTCGGCGGCTGGGTCGACCGCTACGAAAATAAGGGCAAACGCTCCGGCGCCTTCTCCGCGGGTTCTTACGCGGGTGAACCGTATATCCTTATGAACTACAAAGAAGACGTTCTGCGTGACCTTTTCACCCTCGCCCACGAAGGGGGCCACTCCATGCACTCCTGGTATTCAGCCCGCAGCAACCCCTTCCCCCAATACCAGTACACCATCTTCGAAGCGGAAGTGGCCTCAACCTTCAACGAACAGCTCCTCGCCGCCCGCCTTACCGCCGACGCGGCAGCCGCGGGAGACGATACCATGGTCGCCTACATTGCCGCCAAACAGGCCGATGATATTGTCGCAACCCTCTACCGCCAGACCATGTTCGCCGAGTTCGAAGCCATCGTTCACAAGCGGGTGGAAGAAGGCAGCCCGGTAAGCCTCGACGCCTTCAGGTCAATCTACCGGGAGCTCCTCAGCACCTATTTCGGACCGGAGGTGGAACTTATCGAAGAGAGCGACCTGGAAGGACTGCGCATCCCCCACTTTTACCGCGCCTTCTACGTGTATAAATACGCCACCGGCCTTGCCGCGTCTGTAGCACTTTCGGACATGGTAAGTTCCGGCGGAGAGAGCGAACGGGAACGCTACCTCTCTTTTCTGAAAAGCGGCGGCCGCCGCTACCCCATCGAATCCCTGGCCGAAGCGGGAGTGGACATGTCCGGCCCCGAACCGATCCGCCGCGCCCTTGCCCGCTTCGGAGGAATCCTGGACAGGCTGGAATCAGCTGTCTGATCCCTCCTTCGCGGCCTCCCGTACAGCCCCCCAGGCCGGCAGCTTGTCCTCAAGCCGCCTCATGGTCCGGGTGGGGACGGGGCTGGATGACGGCAGAAGCCTGAGCTTCCGTACGTCAAGCAGCCCCGCCGCAGGCAGATTGTTCTTCAAATAACGCAGGAAGGCGCCTTCGGCCTTTCTGCCGTTGAAGAAGATGGTATGAATCGCCGGATATCCGGCCAGAAAAGCGGCAAAATCGTTGTACCGCCCGTCCCTTATCGCGGAATCCAGACTCCCCTTCCGCCGGCATCCCGCAAAAACGTCCCAGAGTGCGATTCCGCGCCCGATCAGAAAGCGTGTCCTTTCCCCGTAATCCGCCGCGGGTGCCTCACCGAAAATCCCGAATATGAGCGGCCAGAAATGGTTTCTGGGATGGCCGTAGTACTGTCCCGTCCGCAGGCTCTCTACGCTCGGCATGCTCCCCAGAATAAGCACCCGCGCATCTTCCGCCGCCAGGGGCGGAAACGCCTCGGTGTACTTCTCTCCCCCGGCGATCCTCCGCATTTCCTCATTACTCTTCTGCATAAGCTCAGTTTAGCGTGGAATTGCAGTGTGCGGTAGTGTCCGGATAGTGCATGTTAATTCCCGAAGATTGCGGGCATCAGGCAACAAATAAGCTTTCCTTCAGAAAAAGTATTGACACTGACCGCGCTCTCATTGTATCTTCTGCACACGAAAACGCAGCAGTGGTGGAATTGGTAGACACGCTAGCTTGAGGGGCTAGTGGGCGTTAGCTCGTGGAGGTTCAAGTCCTCTCTGCTGCATAAAAAGGGAATTATCACGCAAGTGGTAATTCCCTTTTCTGTTACATGAGAGGACTTGAAACGGATCGGCGGCGCGAATACGTGGAGCGCAAAACGGCAGGACGCCGTTTTAGCCGCGCAGGGAGCCGGCAGGGATGCCGGCGACTGGAGGCCAGGTCCTCTCTGCTGCACAATAAACCCGTTCGGGGTATAAGATTAAAAGACAGCTTCTTTGGAGGCTGTCCTTTTTTTGCGCCAAAAGGCTACAGACGCCGCTTTTGACGCGAAAAAAGTGATGGGTTGGGTTGAAGATGGAATAGTTACGTCGTTCAGGTTGGTATTCTGCTCTTTCAGGTGAACATCAAGTATCTTTCCTTAGCTCGAATACAGGATTGAACAGGATGGCCGGGAAATGGAACATATTTGATTATCGGAACGAAGATAGTTTTCAATTCGAGAAAACAATGGAATATAACGGCTGGACGCTCACTCCTTAATATAAAAATATTTCCCCATAAGTACAAAAACCATAGAACGAGACGCAAACGATCACAAGCAAGTTTAATAAATCCCAAAAAATAACGATGGATATGCAGCACTATGATTTTTCATACACAATATTTGACAGTATCTCCAAATAATTCTTATAATCTCTAATATTGGTGGATTTAAAATGGACAGTTTTCAATGAGACAAAAGATACTCCTGGTAGAAGATGAAGTGCTATTGGCCATGGCCAAGCAGCAGGAGCTTGCCAGGTACAACTACCAGACATCTCATGTTACTAGCGGAGAGAAAGCTGTTGACCTCGTTTGCAATCAAGATGAACCAATAGACCTTATCCTTATGGATATAGATCTGGGCCGCGGAATAGACGGTACCGAAGCTGCCCGACAGATTCTTGAGTACAAAGAGATCCCCATAGTATTCCTTTCAAGCCATGAAGAACCGGAAATCGTTGAGAAGACCGAAAAAATCACCTCCTACGGTTATGTGGTCAAATCTTCCAGTATTACGGTGCTTGATGCCTCTATCAAAATGGCATTCAAACTGTATGAATCGAGCATTCGGGAAAAGAAACAGGAAAACGAGCTGAGAAGGAACGAAGAGAGACTCTCTCTTGCAATGGACGCCACGGAACACGGTTTCTGGGATTGGAAGATAACTACCGGTAATACTTATTTCAGTCCACGCTGGTATACCATGCTTGGATATGAGCCCGGCGAACTGCCCATGGTATTTGATACATGGGTTGATTTACTCCATCCCGACAGTAAAGATGTAATTGATCATCTGAATCATTATGTCAAAAATGCCGAGCCCTTTACCGAAGAGTTTCAATTAAGATGTAAAGATGGGTCGTATAAATGGATAATGGGTCAGGGTAAGAGCTACGAATTCAACAGAGAAAATCATCCTACCCGCGTAGTTGGGATTCATACTGATATTACAGAGAGAAAAAAATATGAGGATGCGCTCAGGTTAAGTGAAGAGCTGCTTAATGAAACCGGGAAAATGGTAAAAACCGGCGGATGGGAAGTAGATGTTGCGAATGGGACAGTTTATTGGACAAAAGCAACGAAGGCAATCTATGAAGTTCCTGAGGATTTTGAACCAACAATAGATGGCGCAATGTCCAATTTCCCGGGAGAATCTGGTGTAAAACTGAGAGAAGCTTACAGACGGGCACTGGAACACGGTGTTGATTACGATTTAGAACTGGATTTCATTACGGCAAAAGGCAATGCATTGAAGGTAAGAGATATTGGAAGGGCCGTTTTCAAAGATGGGAAATGCCACAAAGTGTATGGTGTATTTCAGGATATCACAGAGACGAAGTACTTCGAACAAAAGTTAAAAGAAAGTGAAGAGAAATATAAAGCGGCACAGGCTGCTGCCCATGTAGGCAGTTGGGAATATGATATCAAGACTAATTCCTTTTGGGGTTCTGAAGAAGGAAAAAGAATTTACGGTTTTCATATAGAGAAAGACAAATTTACTGCTGAAAGTGTGATGGAATGTGTCATTGAAAAGGAAAGAGTTGAACAAGCCATGACAGACCTCGTTGAACACAATATTCCATATGATATTGAGTTTACTATTTTTCCCCGTAACTCCACAGAAACGAGGACTATACATTCAATTGCTGTTTTGGAGAAAGACGTAGATGGAAATCCTTCAAAAGTTACAGGAACCCTGCACGATATTACAGAACTCAGGAAATCATATAGATCAGCTGAAAATGAAAAAGCATTTCTGAATACCGTATTGGATAATATCAGAGAAGCTATAATAATCTGCGATCAGAGCGGTCACATTATTCGATTTAATGAGTCAGCCCGTAAGCTTCATCATTTACCGGAAAAACCGATTCCACCGGAACAATGGCCAGAATATTATGATCTCTACTATTCTGATGGCTCTACGCTCCTTGCCACAGAGGACATACCTCTTTTTCGCGCATTAAAAGGAGATGATGTAGTTGATATTGAGATAGTTGTTACTCCCAAAAGTACTGGTATATCTCATCTACTTAGCTGTAATGGACATCAACTGATTAATAATGAAGGGGAGTTAGTGGGAGCTGTAGTTGCGATGCATGACATTACAGAACAGAGAGAAGCAGAGAAAAAAATAAGCGCAGCCTCGGAAGAAAAAGATTACCTCATGAAAGAACTCAACCACAGAGTAAAGAACAACCTTCTTATGGTTTCTTCTCTTATCCATCTTAAGGACATGGAAACAGAGATCGATCTTTCTGACATACAGCATCAGATTAATTCTATCAGCCTCATCCATGAACAACTATACCAAAGTGAGAGCGTCACAGAGATTTCTTGTCAGGATTATTTCGAATCATTGCTCGATTCAATATTCTCATCATTTACCAGAGGAAAGGTAAAAATAGAGAACAGGATTGAGGATCTTTATCTAACAACAAAGACTGCTGAGACCCTGGGACTTATTATCAACGAGATTGCCACAAACGCAATAAAGCACGGTTTCACTGACAAGGAAGAGGCTGTTTTTTTGATAAAGATGAAGAAGGATATAAATAATACCCGGTACGAACTCAATCTTTCAAATACCGGTAAGCCTTTCCCCAAAGATGTTGATATTGAAAGAACCAAAACCTTTGGATTGCATTTGATTAATGTTCTAGTAGCCCAGTTGAATGGTACAGTCGAACTGCAGAGAAAACCAAATCCGATGTTTACTATCAGGTTTCCACTAGAAGATTAGCCGGGTTCTTTTCTAAAGGGTTTGTTTTTTGCCATCGTTACCTGAGCGAATGTGGGAGATACTGTCAAATATTGTGGATGAAAAAAGAACTGAATCCATTTTTTCAAGCCACTTCCTGAATAAAGTGATCATAGGCTTTCAGTGCACTTCCCTCGGTATCAGCAGTGTTTTTGTTTTGTCTGTGGGAACACCTCGTCCAGAGCTTTCCGGAATCCAAGTGCACCATCTCCTATGGCAATGCCGGTAGCCACTTTAAGACCCCTCTGATGAAACCCGGGTGAAGACATGGATGATTACATTATCATCGATGCTAATGCTTAAGGAGTTTGAATCTCCTTTTCAATGTTCATTTTTCCGGGCAGGGACAGGTCATGCTTGAGGAGGGGGCTACTGTTCTCTTTTCTGATATGATGCCCCCCGAATCCTTTTCGCGAACGAATCCGCAGGAAAGCGGAAAAAGCTAATCAGACAGGCAATAATACTTTCTTCTTCATTTCGAATTCTCCTAAAAGCGAATGAGGTTATAATGATTAAGCCAAAGCACCAGGATGATCATGGAAGCCGGTGATATCCAGGCGGACCAGTTTTTTCCAACGGGAATATTCCTCCGTCTCACTGCGGTTACCGCTTCATTTATCAGGCGGGTCAACGCCGCTGCTGTCAGAAGACAGGAGAGGATGAGGAACTCCCCAGGGGTGCCGTAGGTGATCCGCCAGATATCCATCAGGACAAGGCGGGAAACATAGATGAACAGGACTGTCAAAAACCCCAGATCTAAAAGTCGCCAGAGTCCCCGGTGTCTTAACAGGAGTCCAGAGAAGACACCGCCCACAGAAAGAGTGATCATGACCGCCTGAATGGGGAGGGTTTCCAGGCCTGCAGCCTTACGGTAGAGGGTGTTGCCGATGGTAAGATACTGCCTTCCGTTTATTATGCGGAAGGCGACGGGAGTGAAGGAATCCTTCCAGTAAAACACATCTCCTTCTCTATAGGAATACTCTCGACCGCCGATGACCATAGTCTCTCCCCGGTTCTGGACCCGAATCTGGCTTACCAGGGTATTTATCTTCTCCATAGTGGTTTGGCTGTTGGTCAGGGGAATGTAGAATCCTTCTTTTCCGGGGCTGTCGGTTGGAACCGGAGTGAGCAGACTGCCCGGTGTGGCTTCGGGGCCTATAAGTGCTGTAAGGAATTGGTTGGTAAGCTCATTTTTCGGTTCAAGGGAGGGAGAATCGTATATAAGGTAGAAACCGGTTCCCTGTTCCGGTACCAGGAGGAGCCTGGAATTTGTTCCGGGAGCTGCCCCATCATGGCTAATTACAGCAGTTCCGTTGTAAGTTCGGTAGTGAAAGCCGGACGTGCGACCGTATCCGGGATCGCCGTGGGAGGCCTTCAGCCGGTAAAGCTCCTCTATGCTCCCGGTGCTGAGATACACTTCGCCCCCCGATAGAAGCATCTTAAGAAGCTTTACCATATCATCCGGGGAGGAAACGATGTTGCCTGATCCGGGGAGGAGTGTTCTATAGGGCGGATAGGAGTTCTTTTGCCTGTCCTTCGGACCGGGGGGAAGAGGCTCCCAGCCGCTGTGCATTAGCCCAAGGGGGCGAAAGAGCTTCTCTTCCATGATGTCCTCAAAAGGTTTTCCTGTTATTTTCTCCACTTCCTCTTCGATGAGAGCGAAGGCCGGGCTGGAGTAAATAATTGCTTCTCCCGGGTGAATGACAGGAAATTGACGCAGTTCTGAAGGACAGGCAGGGTAATATCCGTCGGGGGTGGCGGCTGTGGCGAATCCGCGCTGCTGAAGGCCTGAGGTGTGGGTCAAAATATGCTCCAGTGTAATGCCAGGCTGAAGCTCCTTATTCAAAGAAAGAATCCCTTCCTGATTCAGACGGGCAGACAGAACGGCGGTGAAAACCTTGGCCAGTGATCCGTTATTGAATCGGCTCTCCCGTCCGCTGCCCGGGCCTCCGTAATGTGATTCCCGTCTGCCGTCGGTATGAACAATCTCCAGGGCAAACCGGTCTGTTATGAACCCGGCAGGGTTTAAATGAATCGACATTTCTTCGGCGAATCCGATGGAGCCGAAAAACACTATGAATGAAATAATTAAGCCGGCGTTTTTTGCCATAGGCGGCACCTCCTTTTCCGCAGTGTTACGGGATCAAGATACCGTCGCGTAACTTTCAAGTCGTCCTGAAAGCGTCAATCAGGTTGGATTCGGCGAATCCGGACTGTTTTACGGTACTGAGAGGGAGTGGAACCCGTGATTTTCTTAAAGGCGTCGTTGAAGGTGCTTTTGGAGTTGAATCCAGCTTCGAAAGCCATATCCAGAAGGGGGAGGGCTTCCCCTGCTTCAAGCCGATGCTGAACCTCCTGCACCCGGTATCGGTTTACGAAGGTGAAGAAGTTGCTCTTCGGTTCTGCATTGATTATGCGGGAGATCCGGTAGGAGGGGATCTTCGTGATCTCCGACAGGGTGTTCAGGGTCAGATCATCCCGACGCCAAAGCTCATTTTTCTGCATCTGCTCCAGCAGCTTTATCTTAAATTCTGTATCACCATCATCTTTTTCACCTGCTTCCGCTTTCTCCTCTTCCAGTATGTGGGGATGACTGAGCGAAAAGTAACCGTAGACATAGATCGTCAGGATTCCAAAAAGAGGTGTCAGGAGGCTGAGACCGGGGGGCAAGGCTGGAAAATAGAGTTCCAGTAGAAACCGGATAATCGCAGCGGTCCAGGTGAGGGTATTCATAGATATCAGTATGAAGAGCCAGGTGAATCGGTCCCGGTATGAGTTTGCTGAAAATTGCTTCAACCGTTTGTGCTGACTAATTAACACACTTATGGAGATCAGGCCGTAACAGAGTCCCTGGAAATGGGAGGATACCCATAGGATTTCTGCCAGAAGGGGCAGCGGCCGCTTCACTGCGGCCTGAAGAATGAGCAGGGTAATGGCCGTCAGGAAAGGCAGGAAATGAAGGCCGTTCAATGAGCTTATGTCTTTTTTGTAGGCCGTATAGTAGGCTGCGTAGAGGTACAGGAGCGGACCATAGAGGAAGTTAAGGCCCAGATTGAAATCCAGAAACCTCTCCATAATGGAGGCTGCGGACTGCAGAGAAAGATATGTGAGGGTCAGTCCAAGAGCAACCGCGGAAACTAAAAACAGGTAATATTTCGCAGCCCTTCCCTGTCTGCTTTTTTTCAGATACAGAAAGAGGAGGAACAGGCTCTGGGCAACACCCATAAGAATGATCGACTGTAAAATTCCGTTTTCCATCCTGGTAAAAAGATAGGGTGCTGTCTTTGTCAAAGCAAGATTATTTGGAAGCCCGTGTGTTATTTTTTCTCATCCCTAAGCACTTGAACGGGATTGATTATAGTGGAGACCGGACAATATCGGAAAATTTCAATTATTCCCCATGCCTGCCTCAATTTCAGCATCAGAAATCTCACCTGCTCCCTGGTGCATTCTCTGAGTATTGTAATAACTGGTGAAGTCCGTGATGATTTTCTTGATCTGCTTTTCAATACATTGATGCTGGTATTGACTCCCATATTCCCAAGCGAATAAGCGCAGTGGCCAAACTTGCCTGGACATTGCCGAGTGAGTACAGGGAACGGAAGGTCGGAGACCTTCTGATTATATAAACCCGGAAGCTTAAAATTGAAGACTTACCACATAACCTCTTCTTATACAGCTCCATACGGCCCTATATGGACCACATAAAGAGCCGTTTTGAATTGAGGGGCTATCGGGCGTTAGCTCGTGGAGGTTCAAGTCCTCTCTGCTGCATCAAAAAGGGAATTATCACACAAGTGGTAATTCCCTTTTCTGTTACATGAGAGGACTTGAAACGGAGCGGCGGCCGGCAGCCTTGTCAATCTTCAGAAGCTCCTTAACTACCTTACCCGCCATAAAGCTCAGAGCCTTGCCTCTCCAGGCAAAGTTATTAAATGTTCCTATTATGTGGGTTTCAGTAAGCGGATGGTAAAACATAAAGGCACCGGTAACGCCGACACAACCCCAGCAGTACATATCGGCAGGTATGAGCAGGGGAATCGTCTTGAACTTCCAGATTGAATAGCCGTAGTCAAAGCCTATAGTGGGAAAGCCCATATAGACATCGTCTGAGATCATCCGCTCCAGGGTCTCCGCCTTGATAATGCGACCAGCCGTCAATGCTTTCATAAAGAGGAGATATTCCGACAAGGGAGCGACAACACTGCCTCCCGCATGGTCGATTGCAGGAGCTCCCTTAACCTTGCTGAAGTCTATCTCCTTTACAAACAGACCTGCAGCAGGGTGCCCGGACAGCTCCTTTGGAGCGGAAAAACCGTGCATCCAGGCATGCGTCATGCCCAGGGGATCGAAAATATACTCATGCATTGCATCATGGAATGACTTGCCGGTGATCCGCTCCACAATAAAGCCAAGAAGATAATAATTAGTGTCCGTATAATGATGCTTCTTTCCAGGTACCGCGACCGGCTTCATGTTGTGCTTGCCCCACTCCAGAGCCTCCCTGGTACTTATGGTTAATAACGGATCTTCCACCATTTTTTTCCACAGCGGATAGAAAACATCGGGTAAACCGGAGGTCTGCATAAGAAGATGCCTGATGGTAATCTTGCCGGAATAGTCTTGACCACGGTAGATATGGAGATCCTTCATAATCTCTGCATCAAGGAATTTCCCAATGCTGTCCGTGAAAGCCAGCTTACCCTGTTCAAAGAGCATTGCCACCAGCACAGCCGTAAACAGCTTCCCGACACTCGCCAGATGATTCGGCTGGTCAATATGAACGGAAGAATTATTTCCGGACTCCGCAATATGCACATCAATACCGAGTTTTTCGGACTGAACCCGCAGGAAGGCTTCCTTCACCCTGCGGTCATTCCTCACGGCATTCCTGAAAGCTTTCTCAATTCCGGACTGTACTGTCATGGTATCCACGAATATCCCTCTCCTGCTTTGAATTTTCTTCGCTTCTTCCGAAGATTATCATGATCTTCCCATCAATAACTGGGAAAGTATTTTTCCATTATGTTTCATCGATCCTTCAGCAAGCCGCCGGAAACCATTCTTTTCATAAAAGCGTATTGCGGATTCATTGTTCCTGTTCACATGGAGATACAGCGCATCATGCTCTGAGGAAAGCTCCTCGATAATCGTGCTGCCGATACCTTTGCCGCGGAAGCCGGAATCCACGCTGATAGTATGAATATAGTGACCCGATTTGTCTTCGACCGATGGCATCATCTTTTCCATGCGGACAAACAATGGCATTCGATGCAGGAATCTGAACAGGCCCATTGATTGTACAAAATCTTTACCAGACTTCCGGTCGATATCGGCTTTCTCCAAAACCGGAAAACAGACGATGACTCCCGCAATACGTTCCCCGGAGATCGAACATCGCATATACCGTTCATCAAAGTAGTTATCTCCAAGGCGGAGCAGATTCCCGATTACCGGTACCGCATCTTTACCGTAGACGAGGGTATTAAACTCCGGATCAGATTCAAATATCAGCCGGGCCACAGTTTGTGCGTCGTGAATTCTGCTATCGTATTTTTCAAGCCGGATATTCAAGATGATTCCTCCCTGTATCTTCTCCCATTTTTATACAGCTGCTTCGACTTGTCCAGACTTCTTACTCCTTATTGAGAAGCAGGTTGGAAGCGGGTCCTGGAAAAACTGAAGCCCATTCTTCACAGCTTTTTTCGGCGCAGGTGTCTATTGCCGAAAACAAAGACCCCGGCACATAAGATCCGCATGTTCGTCGATCAGGGAGAAGAGAGACTCGGGCGAAAAAGCACCTGGAGGAATCTGATTTTCTATAAGAATATGGGATAGACCGTGGACCTGAGCCCAGACCATAAGAGCGAGAGCCTGGGGCGGCTGGCCGGTTTCTATTTCTCCCTTATCCAGGGCTCTTTGAAACACCCCGATTATCCGGGAAAATGCATCCAGATCTTCAATCCCGTGAATACATTCAAGGCCAAAATCCAGTCTGCTCGCGGAGAACATAACCTTCAGATGTTCCGGATGAGAGAGGGCAAAATCAACATAAGCCCGCCCGCTGAGACGGAGTTCCTCCCGAAAGCTGCCTGCACCTGCTTCAATGGCCTTCTGGAGCAGAGCAGTCAGCAGTTGAAATCCTTCGGCAGCTACCCGGCCGAGCAGTTCTTCCTTGCTTTTGAAGTGGCGGTAGGGAGCGGAATGGCTGACACCGGCCCGCCGCGCAGTTTCTCGAAGTGTCAGGGCGTCGACTCCCTTTTCAGAAAGGATCTCCATT